>Ga0222715_10000577_pt1 | contig 36634 bp, 59 predicted proteins | sample C33_9DmetaG_FD_165056 | JGI IMG/M metagenome (GOLD analysis project Ga0222715, IMG submission 165056) | Estuarine water microbial communities from San Francisco Bay, California, United States - C33_9D | ecosystem: Environmental > Aquatic > Marine > Unclassified | place: USA: California...
ACACAATATCTACACTTCCTATTGAGCCAGAATTATCAGTAGTACATAAAAATATTTTATCTGCATTTGTTGAGCCTTGTTGGACAACAATCATTTGACCTGCGAGTTCTTCTACTGTGTCATAATTTGTATCTCTTGATGCAGTACCAGAACTAGGACAAATATAAATACCATTCTCTGTTGCGTCTGTTTGTGATTTAACTAAAATTTTATCACCAGTAGAAAGTGAAATACCATCAATAGTATCTCCGTTTTCTAAACCATTTGTTAAATTAACATTACCTGTTGTAGCAACCTTAGTAATAATTCTTGTTCTCATTCCTGCGATTGCATTATCTACATACAATTTTGAACTTGCTTCGGTGTCTGCTGTTGGCAAAGATAAACCACTTATAGCTCCACCAGTTATAGAAACATTGTTAGAAGCCTGTGTTGATATTGTGCCAAGACCAAGATTTGTTCTTGAAGTAGATGCAGAGGAAACATCACTAAGGTTATTACTTGCAGTTAGTTTACCAGTTAATTGCGTTTGTGCATCACTTGTTAAACCACCAATGTATTGAAACTCTGTGTTTGTTACACTTCCATCTGCTATTTTAGTAGCATCAATTCCTGTCGCAACTGCTGTGTTACCAACACCTGCTGTTTTAATACTTACAGTACCACTTGACTCACTAAAATTATTTGAGTCAAAAGTTAATGTTCCACCAAGATTAATCGCTGTAGAATTAGAGCCATCAGAAACAGTAATATTACCATTGTCTGCTGTAATATCTCCGTTGACATGTAATTTTGTACTAGGAGAAGCTGTACCTATACCAACCTTCCCAGTGCCAGTAAATCTTACTAATTCTGTAAGACCATCATAAATACCAAAATGATTATCCGTATCTTTTAAGTTTAAATTTAAAACATCATCACCACCTGTTATAGAATGTCTTAATTCAAAATCTGAACCAGAACCAAAACTAATTGCTTTAGAATCTTCCATTAAAATACCATTAGGGAAAATTGTAGTGTTAACATCTACCCCACTACCATTTACAGTTAGATAACCATTTATTTCAACCTGATCTAAAGAACTATCTACTGTAAAAGTATCTGTATCTATTGCTAGATCGCCAGACATTGTTGTATCTCCTGTAATAGTAGGAGCATTAATAGTTTTATTTGTAAGAGTTTGTGTTCCTGTTAAAGTTGCAACTGTTGAGTCAATAGCATGAGTAACAGTAGAGCCAGTAGCCGAAGTATCAATACCTGTACCACCAGTTAAAGTTAAACTTTCACTATCAAGGTCTATATCAATATTACCAGAGTCAGTTGTTATATCTAAATCTTGTGCTGTAATTTGAGTATCAACATAAGCCTTAATACTTTGTTGAGAAGCAACAGCAGTAGCACTATTAGATGACATATTATCTTCATCTTTAAAAGCTGTACCAGATAATGATGTGTTAAGAACTGGACTTGTTAAAGTTTTGTTCGTCATGGTAACAGTACCAGACTCTACAAATGCTTTAACCGATTGCTGTGAAGGAGGCAGTATTGCACTATCCTCTGTCATGGCGTCTGTATCGATGACAGGTGTTGATGGGCCAACGAATGTTGAACCAAGATATAAAACTGGGTTACTGTCACTTGCGTGGATTGACCCTGAGTCAAATGTTATTGTAATTGTTGTGTTTGGTGAAGAATAAGAACTGGAAGCTATTTTACCAAAGATACCTGTTGTTGATGTATTTGCACCTGTTACTTTTACACGCCTGCCTACGTGATGACTGCTTGTAACATCAGCACCAATAGTAACAGTTGTAGCACCTGTTCTAGTGTAAGTGTTGACAGTATTTCCGTCTCCCAAAGTAAACCATTCTTTGTCACTCCATTGTTCTTTTTGTGCAGACATATCAGCACGAATAACGTTATTAACTAACGATGGTGCCATTCCTTCAGCAACACTTATTCCGCTTAATGTACTATTGCTACTTGCTGTTGTTGAATAATCTTTAATTGCCATTTTTTAATAACTCCCTTTTTCCATTTGGCCCATTTCAACATCCTTTTCAGGACCTTCTGTTAAATTGGTAATTGTTCCTCCATTTAAAAAGTGTGTGAACACAATTACGCCTTTTTTTGTGTTAATTCCTATGTCTCTTAATTTTGCTAATTCTTTTCTGCCTTCTGTTGTTGTAAGCATGTTAGCAAATTTAACAGCCATTTTATCTTTCTTTAAATCATCTAAGAACCCTGCTATTCGTGATGGCTGGTTCCAAATTTCTAATGTCTTAACTACTTGACCTGTTAATGATTTAGATTCATCAGCAAATTCTTTCATAGCTTGTTGCATCCATGCGGTAATACTTTCTGACTTCATTGCTTTTTGTGTGCCATTAAACACTAACATTAAGTCTGCAAAGTCACGAGCAAAGTTAGGATTGTTGCTCATAGCTTCTAACATCATGGCACGTTGTTTTTCATTACCAAATAATTTATTGTAAAATTTACCAGCAAGGTTATAGTTTTGACCAACTACTTCATCTTTTAATATTTTTTCAAAACTTTCTTCTAAATAAGCACCAACAATTTGATCAAATTCTTTATTGTATCCAAATTTATTAAATGCTTGTCTAACGTTTTTAATATCTGCAACACTACTTGTTTTAGAATTAAACAACATATTACCAATATCAATGTATCTGTTAGGATTTTGTTTTGCAATATATCCTACCATGCCTGTAGCGGTAGCTGTTATACTTGGCTTTCCTGCTTCGTATATACCTCTTGCTTTTGCATATTCAGGCGAAACATCGTCCATGTTTTTTAACAACATTTCTTTTAGTTTAACAAAGTTAACTGCATTTGCTGGGGCAATAGATTTGTCACTACTACCAGCTTGATTGATAATGTCGTCTATTTCTCTTTTAACACCGTCTAATGCTTCTAAGCTAGTTTCTACAACTGATTTTTTTTGTGATGGTAAATTACCACCCATTGTAGGACCTGAAACTGGCATATCAACATCTTTAAACAACATGTTTTTTACTTTAAGTAATTGAGAAAGATTGTTGCCTTTTGCTTTACTAATTAAAGTATTTAATAATTCTAATGTTTCTGATGTATTAACATTATTATATTCGTAGGCTTTTGTATATAAGGCTTTTGCTTGATCTTTTAAAATTTTATTTTCTTTTGTAATTACTTCTCCTGCCGACTCAATGCCTGATTTATAAATTAAATTAGCCGATGCTTTATTTGTATTAAGTGTTTCAAACATATTTAACAAAGCGTTTTGTACGTCTTTATTTCGTATGTTATAAAATGACTCTAAGATTTCATCACTACCCGAAACGCCTGCCAACATTTTTTGCATCCTAATAAGCGCTGGGTCTGAACTTATTTCTGCTGTTGTTAATTTAATGCCATGTTTATTGGATATATTTACTATTTCATCTTTTGCTTTTGTATCAAATATAGCAAACTTCTTACCCAATCTATCTGGCATTTTAGTTAAAACAGTTTTAATTGCTTTATTAAATATATTACCAGCTAATTGACCTCCGCCTTCCATTAAAGCAGATTTACCAACATAACCAACACGTTGACCTATTGGCATTTCTTCGCCTGTATAATAATTTGATAATCCTTGTCTAATAACATCACCAGCACCACCACCAGCCACAGCAGAAGCTACGCCTGTAACGGGCCCTGTTGTCATACCTACCATGCCTGCGCCTGTTCCTGTAACAATTGGAATAGCTGGACCTGTACCACGTAAAGCAAATTCATCAATATTAGCTGGATTTTGTACTACAGCAGAAAAATTAGGCGTTGCATAATATCTTTTGTTATCTGTCCCCATATAAAATATTCTTCCATCTGCTACACCAAAACGTTTCATTGATTCTTCTAATGGCATTTCAGGAAATTTACTTTTTGCGTATGCTTGAACTGTGTAAAAACTATCACGCGGTAAAGACCCTACGGCTATACCTGAATTATCTATGTAATTGTTTTCTAAAATTGGGGCATACATACCATCCATTTTAGAGTCATTATTACTTGAATTCATTATAGGACCAGTGTCCGCTTTCATTACTGGTGCATTTTCAGGAATGTTATTATTTACTTTTTTTGATGTATCTGTTTTTTCATATAACATGTTAAAGAAGTCTATTGTTTGCTCACTCATAAATTTAATATATCCGAATAATTAACATCATATTGTGATGTATCTTTTGTTGTTCCAATTTTTGCTTCTAAATCTGTTGTAACTAAATCTATTAATTGTTGATCAGTGTAACTATCGTATGCTTCATCTTTTCTTAAATCTTGAAACATTTGATTACCAATTTTATTAAATGTACTTTGGACATCTGCTAAAATCATAAACTGTTCTGGTACAAATTTACCATTACTATTGTAAGCATCAAAACCTGAAGCTAACAATAGGTTACTACGAATAATTGATAGCCTAGCATTTTTCATTACACCCTCTAATTTAGATTGGTATTCTGTTGGTGAACCACTAAATGTTCTTGGGTCTGGTAAAGCGCGCATAATTCTTTTTGCTTCTGCTTCACTCATTTGTGCACCTGTAATAGCTTTAATGTATTGATTTGTTACGTCCCATGCTTGTTGTTCCCATGCATAATAATCAGCCATTAACTGCTTATCTTTTTCAGAAATATCACCAAATACATTCCAATCACCTAATGAGTCTTTAAAAGAATTCCAACTCATACCTAGTCTTGTTGGTATTTCTGAAAATTCTGGTCGCCATGCATTTTGTAATCTTTCAAATGCTTGATAATTTTTTGTATTTAAAACAATTTCTTTTTCTAAATCTTGTTTAGTTTTTGGTTGCATTGATTGACCATCGCCACCAATAGTAAATGTTGTGTTTCCACTATCATCTGTTGTAACACTAATTTTCTTTTCATTGCCGTTCATTACAGCCATGATGTATTTTTGTTTTTCTTCAAATGATAATTGACGGCCTAATAAATTTTCAAAGTCACGGATATTTTTAGCATAGGTTCCTTCTTTATCTGGTATTTGATATTTACTTGGATTAGCTAAAATATCTTTAACACTGACATATTCTCTTAATGGTGAACCATCTTCTTTTAATACGGGTGTATTAGTTTCCGTATTCATTACTATCATTTCTTTTACACTAGGAACTTTATCTAAATTTTTTTGTTTATTCATGTAAAGATCAGCAATAAATTTAGCGCCTTTTTCATGTCCTAATGTTAAAGCAAATGCTTTTTCTTCGTCATTTAAAAAATCACTTGCAATTAAACTATTAAAAGTGTCTTTTGCTTGTACTTCACTATTTAAAGCGGTTGTTGTTTGTAATTGTTGTGTTGCTCTATTAATTGAATTATCATAAGTATTCATTCCTGACTCTACGCCAGCTTGTAAAATCATTGCAGGATTAATATTTTCTGTTGCTGGTCTTTTACCAGCTAAAGCTGTCATTTTTAATCCAGCATCTAATAACCCTCTCCCTCTTGCTCGTCTTACTGCATCAATACCTAGTAAATTTGCTGTAGGATTATTTGTTAAATCAGGAAATAATAATTTTTCTAATGCACCCATTATGCAAAACTTCCTAATCCGCCTAGTAAAGCACCACCCATTAAGTATGGATTAGCCGAACCTGTAGCATTAATCATATCGTAAATACCAGCACCACTAGAAGCACCGCCTAGTATTCCCATAATAGGATTTCTTGTCATTGGTGTTATGGTAGATTGTGATGTTCCAAAAGGACCACCAACACTTGCTTGATACTCTCGTAGTTTTTCGTATGGTTTACGTTGCTCAAATTCAAATCGTTTCATCGCATCACCAAGTTGTCTTTCTGCTAATTCTTCTCTAGCACTACCGACAGTTTGTAATTTAGCTATATCGTTGTAATCCATTTCACCAAGTTGCGGTGCTCTCATAGACATAGAGTCCATAACAGCACGTTCTCTGTTATAGTTATCGGCATACACTTGATTAGCTAAGTTACCTAAAGAGTCTGCTACCATTCCAGTATGTGCAGGGGAACCATAACGTCCAGCTTGTGCTACGTTGGAATTAACGCCTGCGGTTACTTTATTCGACATAGTATTAAATAAATTATTTAAATACGGGTTTGTTGATGGATTAAGAAAAGCACCACTCATTACATTGTCTGCGTAAGTTTGTGATTTATTAAGTAATGGATTACCTTGTGTTGCTCTTGCTTTTGCTAATTGTAACGCTGTCTCTGTTTCATTGGCAAAAGGAACATATGTATCATTAGGGTAATAATTAGGTACATCAGAATTAAATAATTCTTCCGCGCGTTGAAATCCTTTTTCTAAATACGGTGCTTGTACTTGCCAAGGTTCCGTAATTTGTTGTGTTGTTTGCGTTCCTGCACTTTTACTCATTTTAATTCCTTTGTCATAACAATATGTTTAGCTTCATAATCCTTTAATTTTTTTATCCATCCTTTACGTCCGACTAATTCGATACGTTTACAGTTATTTTCTTTGGCCCAATCTTCTACTTGTGATGTCATTTGATCTAACCATTTTTTCATATTAGAACCACCAGCTAAGAACCAACGACATACTTTAAATTTAGGATACTCTATTATTTGCGTTAGAACGGCCGACTCTACTTTATGTGTCCAACTTATCCATAATTGCATATCTTTTTGCAAAATACCGTCTAATAAGTTTTGACCATTATACGAAAAGTCATCATACATGACCGCTTTCAATAATAACGGTTCTACTTGCCCCCATATAATATGAACATTCTTAGGAGGAACATAAGAAATTATTCTATCCGATGATGATGTATTTGTACGTTCTATCTGTTTGACCATTGTTTGCATGCGTTAGTGTTGCGGTTTGTTTTCCTTGTGCGGACACATACAAGCTAGTTATTCCTGCCGACGCGTTTGACGTTGTTGGCATAAATACAATAACGCTATCACCACCTAAACGTTTATCATTTAACGTTGTTGTCGTTGTTGACGCGGTTAAGGTTATTGAGCCTGTACTGTTTAATTTTCCATCTAAGGAGTTGTTTGTAACAATGGCTATTTGTCGTCGATGATCTTCTTCTACTGGATTAGATAACGGGACAGCCTGAAATTGGCCAGCCATTATCGTTTTCCTTCGGGTCTTGCTTCGACATCAACACCCTGCATATTCGTAAAATTTCCATTTACGATAACTCTTAATCGGTGATACCTTGAATTAGTACGTAAAGGACAATCACCAGATGCTTTTACGGTTACGGCACTTCCTGTAGTTAAACTATCTGCTTGGGAGGAACGAGAGATTGGCGTAACTGTTATTGTCGTGTTTTCTCCATTCGCGTCAACAATTGGACGTGCGTTAATTAACGTTGATCTTTTTCCTTCAGCACCTTCAAACTCTGTTGTATCGACGGTAGCGGTCATTGACCCACCCATAAATTTACCAAACTTTTTAGCGCTTGAAAATCCTGCTAAACCAAGGACACCTTCTTGATAAAAATAAGAGTCTAATGGTCTAGGTAAATCATCTAATGACCCTAGTACATCTAAACTTTCTAATGTTGTAAATGCTTCTTGGGAAGCTGTACCTATAAAATCTAAATCTTGTCCTGAACAAGTTGACCATGAGTCAGTTGCGTAATTATAAACAAGCATTTTATTATTAATTGTACTAGAACCAGTAGCACCAGAACCACGATAAGAAACAACATATAAACTGTTGTTAGTATCAATAGCCGAACATATTCCGTCAAAGTTACTTGATAAGTCCTCGAAAAAAAATTCATCAATTTTACCTTTAGATATGGGTGTAATTTTTGAACCGTTAGTAATTTTATAAAATCCATCTTGTGATAAAAAGAATACATCACTACCTACACTTGCAATTGATTTGGGTGCAAAGGCCCCAATATTATCTGCTACTTTAGAAAATTGAAAGACCAACGGTGCACCAATAAAGTCTGCTCTAAAAATTGCTTTATCTGTAAAGATAACACCAAAACTTTCACCTCCTACTATTCCTTGTATATTACCTGAGTCTGGTAAATCTTGGGAGTCAGAAAGAGTAGTCTGTGATGGGGTAAACGTGGTAGGGTCATTTATCCCTGACCATTTTACGCGGTTTGAGTATGTGGTGCCACTTTCATTTGTGTATCCAGCAAAAACAAAGTCTCTTATAACAGCAACATATTTAGCTTTTAGTGAAACTAAATCGGCAAAAGCAGTAGATGTTCCTTCTACAAAAGACTGAATATTATCAGCAAAGTTAGTAGCAATAACTCTGTTACCAAATTGGCAAAAGGACCAAAAGTCACGAGCATTTTCTGTAGTTGAGTTATTGTAACCTCCTGATATGGATTTATCGACAAAAACAATACTAGAATTCATTTGATACAATTTTGTTGCATCACCGCAATAGTTCGTTGTACCTGATGCACTTAATTGCGTATGTAATCCTACGGCTGGTCCTGTCAAAGCTGTTGTTGTTAATTCTGTAAATGATGGAAAAGATTTATACCCTTTCGCTAAAGGAATAACATTGTCCACTTTCATGCTTCCTCTATTTTGAAAAGAAGGCATGTCAGACATTAACTGACCGAACTCAATCATCCTACACTCTTAGCTGTCATTTGTAATGGGCCCGAAGAATGTCGCCCAGACTCATCAGATGTATTCGCTACTCTTACAGCTTCCCTATATAATTCTGCCCAAACACCTAATCGTTCATCTTGCATTAAAAAAGGTGCACTTTCTAATAACGATGCATATAAATATAAATCAGGATGGTTTGTTAAAATAGCATTAGTTGTATTGTCATCACTTAACGCTGTTGGTTTAGAATAATAGGCCCACTCAATAGAATACGAACTATCAGGTTTAGGACCAAAGTATAATTTTTCACCTATAATTGTTTGATAGATAGGTTCTCCACTTGTAACACCACCATAATTTTTTGTTAATTCAAAAGGTGACATATATCGTAAAACTATTTTTGGTGATGTATTTAACGCAACATATCTAAACTCTAAAAAGTTAGTTGGTAAATCAATATAGTTTTGACCACCTGTTGCTGTTGATGTACCAACACTTTCCATAATACGTAAACGTAAATCTCTACCGTGTCTTGCTTCTGCTAATGCAATAAAATCAGGTATGTAAGATGTAAGATCATCGCGGTTTAAATAATTTGCTATTGATGTTTTTAAATTTGCAAATGTATCTAATGCCATTAAATTTCTCCGTGATGTGTTCTAAAATACATAAATTCGTTACTGTTTAATTTTTGTTTTATTTTTGGCCAATCGTTTTTATCAAAAAAATTTATTCCTTCTTTACGCCATTGATCAATTACTATTCTAGGAATACAAGCAACATGTTTCATTATATCACCGCTTTGATCGATGTGGTTCATTTCTATTTTATTCATATTTAAAATAGGTTCCACATCTTGCGTTTTATAAATAATAGACTTGTCCTCCGCTTCGTCATAATGAAAGAATTCTTGCACATCGGCTGGATTAAAGGCTTGGTTAAATTTAGTAAAATTTGGCATATTTCCTAGGTTTTTTAGGGTTAAAAATTATTTTTATTTATTTATTTGACATATAACATTGTTATAGGGTATAACATTGTTATGAACAAATATACAAAACAATTAAAAGATTTAGCAAAACAATTAGGTATTGCTAAATTAAAATGTCGTGTTGAAACTAATCATGCTGGCGAATGGTTAGGTGCTACAAGCAAGTGCTTAGAACTTACAGAAGAAGAAATCAATAATTATGAAAATAAAATTAATGAAATTTATTCTGAAACAATTAATCGCTACAAACAATGGGGTACTACTACAAAATATGCTGTTCCTAGAATTTGTAAAACAGATTTTGTTTATGACAACAAAAGATTAGTTATGTTTGCCATAGGTTGTAACCATTTTAATTAAACAAAAGGATAAAACGATGTTAAATACTAAAGAAAAAATTAATACTAACATTTTTGTAGGTCAAGGTGTTACATATTCAATTGGTAGTGATAGTTATGCTATGACTGTTATTAAATATGAAAACGATGTTGTAACTGTTCAACATGATAAAGATATTCCAACAAATAATTACGATGTTTACGGTGAACAAAAAAATCTTTATGTCCCTGATGAAAACGGTCGTATTGAACATTATAAACAATACAATTGGTACGATGGACCAAGATGGTTTAAAGTTAAATATAATTCTAAAACTAAAAGATGGATAAAAAATAATATATTTGGTCGTCATCCAGCTACAATACATTTTGGTTTTAGAAAAACATATAGGGACCCTAGTTTTTAAAAAGAGGGGGTTTATACCCCCTCCCCTTAATTAAAATTTACGAAGTAGTTAAATCAAATACACCACCACTAGCTTTTTCATTTTCACTAACAAGTGTGTACTCAACGATTAGTTGTGATTTTTGAGAGTCACCTGTTACTGATAAATCTTGTGTAGTGAATGGTCTTAAATAACCAATCGCCCATTTATCAGACTCTAGGATTAGACAATCTCTTGATCTTACTAATCTGTTTGGAATAACTTTTAATGTACCGTAGTCACCTCGGTAAACATCAAAGTAATCATTGATCATACCGTTGTTATCGATAACACTTCTATTAGCGTCTGCTCTACCAGTAAAAGCGTTCATTTTTCTTTTGTTAAAACTTCCAACATGAACAGTGTCAGGATTACCACCAGACTCAAAAATTAAGTCTAAGGCATTAGTAAACATTGTTTCAGTGAAAACTGCTTGGGTACCATCAGTTCTTGCATCAGTACCGTTTCCAGTAGGTGATGCTGGTGAACCTGCCGAACCCATGATGTCGTTAGTTGCAATCCAGCTTTGACAAGAACCTAGTTCTCTTGCTGTTGAACCGTTACCAGCAACTTGGCCATTGTTTAGACCTATCATTGCGTGTTCCATGTCCTTTTTTAATTCTTTGGACTTGTGTAACATTTGGAAGGCTTTTTCTTTTTTTCTGCCTGCTCTGTTAACCGCATCTAAAGTGTTTGATACTACAACAGTTTTATCAGAAATCTGCGTGTAGTTACCTACTCTAGCGGTAGTTAGAGAAGCGTCTAAAGTTGCTTCGTCACCCTCTATTACTTTGTTATCAGCAACACTACTTAAAGCTAGTGTCTGCCATTCATGGTATGTGGAATTAATATTTTGAGTCTTTAATGACGAGAGGAAAGGCGTCTCAGTAACCGCAACGAGGCTAATTAAATTCTGAAGATCTTCTCTATTTCCTACACTGTCATAAGAGTCAAAAGTATTTGTTGGCTGTGCCATATATATTCTCCTATATAGTTAGTTGATTACGTTCATAAACGCATCTAGCATGTCCTCTGACTTGCCAGATTTAGCACGTTTAAAACTTGTGCGACGAGTTTCGTAATTAACATCTTCTTTAGAAGTAGGAACACCAGCTTTAGAAACTTTAGGAACCTTGTTTACTTTTTTTCCATCTAACTTAGCTTTCTTTAATTGATTATATTTCATACCTTCTATCGCTACCATAACAGTACGATGATCGGTTAACATGCTCAATTCTTGATCACTAAATCCAATATTATTTAAGTAATTCTTTACACTTAATTTTAGCTTATCACCTTTTACGGGGTCAGCATACTCAGGTACTTTTTCCTGTAACAAAGCAGACTGGGAAGTTACATACTGTTTGTATTTATCTTCTGTTTCTGCTTTTTGTTTTGCTTCTATTTGCTTTAGTTCTGCTTCCGCTTGTTGACGTACTTCTTTCTTTTTATCAGACTCAGCTTTTTGTCGAACGTATTCAATCGGGTCGTCTCTATACAATTGGTCCCAATCAATCTTTTCTTCTGTGTCTTGTTTAATAAAAGATTTTAGTTTTACTGCGTAGTCATCGCGTTCTTTTTTGACCGCTTCCATTTCAGCTTGCGTTTTAGTTCGTTCGGTTTCTAAACCTCTACGTTCTTCTGCTAACTGATGTGTTTTAGTCGAGTAATCTTTTTGCCTACTATATCCTGCAAGAAGTTCATTAAGGTTAACTTTTTCTTCTAAGCCGTTTACTTTGACTGTATAAAGTTCCTCATTAGCTTCTGCTGGGGAGTTGTCGTCAATTTCCTCTAGTTCCAAATCGTCGGGAGTTGGTTCACTTTCGGTTGCGTCTGGTTGTGCTTTCGCGTCCTGTTCAGCCGATTGTGTTGGTGCTTCGTTCTCTGCGGTTATAAAGTTCTCGAATTCACCTAATAAGTTTTTTTGTGCTACTGGTTCTTGAACCGTAGCGTCGTCAGTAACCGCTGTTTCCTGTGTAGGATTGTCAGCCATATTTTACCTATTCTTTAAGTATTGTTCCCGTTTCCATTATGGATTGTATTCGGGTTTGTACGGAATCAAGCATCTTTACCATCATGTAAATTTTTTCTCTTGCTTCCGTATCACGAAGGGGAGTATCTAATAATTCATTGATTAACTCTTTTCGTAATTCTGTGTATGACTCTTGATAAAGCGGATTGTCAATAATTGCTTTAGCGTCATTAGATCGTTGTATTTCTTGTTCTGGGGTCATCTACCTTTTGCCCTGTAAGAGTAAGTTCCTTTTTTACCTTGATCTTGTGCGTAAGATTTTTCTCTATCTCTTGTTTGTGCTGGTGAAAAATACCCATCTTGTTTTCTAAATTCATTAATAAATTTACCTGTACTTATATTTTTAAATTCATCTTTTAAATCTTCTTGTTTTTTTGAATTTAAATATGAATTTACATCTATATTACCAATATATGCATTACTTATTGGCGTTCCTTTAGTTTCTTTATAAGGTTTAACACCATCATTAATCATTAACAAACCACCTTGTGTTCTATCTGCGTTTGTTTGACCACTACCAGTTATATCAAATCGTAAACCACCATCAGGTTCAAATATAGGGTTAGCAGGCAAATCACCTAAGAAGCCACGTTTTTTTAATTCTTGTAATATTTTATTTCTTTTTGCTTCTTGTAATTTACCAAATGCTAAAGTGAAATAAGGACTCATAGGCATTTGACCTGTTCGTAATTTAACCATGTTACCTTTACTTGGTAAATACCCAAGTATAGAATTACTTAGTCGTCCTCTATCAACAAGATTTTGAATGTATTCTTCATTTGTCATGTTTGCTATTTCTTCATCTGTTGGAAGGTATAATTCTTCTGCTCGTTCTTCTTCAAAAGTTTTTCCATTATCATTTTGAACACACATTGGATGATTGGCATTAGCTGGCATGGAACAAAATACTCCCATGTCAAAATCACTTTCTGGTGTATCTGGTTCAGGAATTATAGGGTCTGAACTAAATTTAAAAGGTGTTGCTGTTGCAAAAGTCATAGGGACTGCACCTAAAGGTGTACCACCTCCACTTGCAATAGTAGAAAATAAAGATGACTCGCCAAAAGGTGTAAACTGTACCATTATAAAGTTCCCATCTGTGCTTTTCTATTCATCTTTTCTCTTTCCATTTGTAACTCTGCTAACATTTCTTGTTTTTTTAATTCTAACTCGGCTACTTGTTCTTGTTTTTTTAATTCAAGTTCAGCTTCCATCTTTTCTTTTTTCAATTGCAATTCAGCAATGTTCTTTTCTCGGTCAGCTTGTATTTGTTGTTGTGTAGCGATAAGCAACGGGTTTTCTTGCATTGGGTCTTTAGGCTGTTCAGGTGGAAGTGTTTCAGGATTTGTAAAAAATTCCTGCGGGGATTTAAACCCAGCATTATGAACCATGCGCTCTAACGTATTGTAGATGTTTTGTTCATTTGCTAATTTACTACCTGACATCATTATTTTTTCTTGAATGCCTAATATTTGACCTAATATTTGTAACCGTTGCTCATGGCTACCCGTTCCTAACCCCACGTTTATTGTTAAATTAAATTTATTTTTCCACTCTCTTGGGTCTATTGGAACGTAATTGTTTCTAATCTTTATTACTTTTTTATAATCTTGATATTGTGTTGTTAATTTTAACAAACAATTCATTAAATCTTTAATACCTGTTTCGGCAAACACTCTAGCAATTGTTTCAATACGCTGTCCAGCCGATGCCATAGCTTCTTTAACACCTGTAGCTGTAGTATGTGACTTCTGAATTGTGTTAGGGTCCAAACCTTGTTGCATCCTACTAATGCCTGAACGTTGTTCTTTTATTTGATCAACTTTCTCCATCATTGCCAAACCTTCTTGCATAAAGTTTTGTGCTTGTAATGGAACAACAGCATTAGGTGATTTAACTCTTACAATGTTGCCTGCGCGCGATTGTAATAAGTCATCAAGATTTACTTGTGAGTCAACAGCTAATACGCGTGAATTGTTCATTAGGAAAGCGTTGTCGAGTAACTGTCTTAAAAGTACACTTTTAATTTGTTGCAAATCCATAACAAGGTCTGCAACACTCATTCCAAATAAACGATGCGGATTAATAATCGGTGTAATAGTAGAAAAAGGAATATATGATATTTCTTCTACATGTAAAATTTCGTTTGTATCTCCTACGGTACAAACTTTTAATAGTTCTGCTACACCATCATTATCAATATCTGTTCTTATATAATTTTCATAATATAAAACTTCGCGCATAGAAGGGTCAGCGCTTTCATCCATGTAACTTTCTTCATCAAATAAGTTACGACTTAGCGACTCCTCATTCCATGTTGAGTTTGCGTATGATGGTATATCTTCTATTTTTTTTCTATCGTACCCTTCCCCAATTAAATCACTAACCGTTTTTTTTAATCGGTGTGCAATGTAAGGCGCATCAGCTAAAGTTTTGGTACGTTTAGAAACTAGCATTTCTTCGGGAGGAACGTTTTCAATGCAAATTTTACCTGATGATGATTTACGTCGAACATCAACGTTAAAGACAGTTTGGGTGTCTGCCATTTCGCCTTGTTCAGTCATCACCATTTTTTCTTCAATGACTTCTTCAACGTCAACTACTTCAACAGCATCATCTATCAATAAAGCCTGATATTCTATCTCTGTAAGGCCTTTATAAGACTCTTTGAGGAATTCATCCTCGTATTTGTAATAATGTTTTATAAACCCGTTTTTTTGGATTAATGCATCTTTGAACCACGTATAAAATATTTTCCAGCCGTCATTTTCTTTAAATATTATATGATTAATATATTCTGTAGCTTGTTTAGATGCTTCTTCATCTTCAGGACCTACAGGTTCGAATTTAACAATATCGTCTCCTGCGGTAAAAATACGTAATAAACTTGGAAGCACACTTTCTACGGCTTCTAAAACATCACTACTTATAACTTGTGATCTGCCTTCTACTTCATTACCAAATGGTTCCGAATTGTAATAATCTAAGGCTAGAGAACGTTCTTGAACCAGTTTACCGTTTTGATAGCCTAAAGCATCAGTTATTTCGCGTGTAATTGTGCCTTTTAGTTCTTGTTCTTTTTTTTTGTTTAATTTCATTGATAAATATATTGTTGTAGTGTAACAGTGTTATATGACTAAATTTCAATTTAGAAAATTATTAAAATTTCTTGGTATATCCCAAGGGAAGCTGGCGAAGGAAGTCGGTATTACCCGAACAGCCGTCGGTAATTATTACAATGGCCGTAGGCCCGTGAATAACCAGTTGGCTTGGGGTCTAAATCTCAAAGAACAGATTGTCGAAAAAGATAAACGTATTGCCTTTTTAGAAAAAAAGGTTTCTAAATTATCCCAGAAGGCCCGTAATTAAGTTTACTGGACCAGTCGCTTGACTCGTTCAATCCTATACTCATATACCTCATAGCATCACATGAATTACTTTCAGGTCCGTGATGAGGTGTTGACGTTTGCTCTCCTAGTTGATTTTTCTTCCATCGGTATTGTTTTAAACAATTAATGAGGTAGTCTGTTTTATCTTTATTAAAATAACATCGTTTTAAAGACATTCGTAAAGAGTTTATTCCATCCTCTATTTTTAGTTTAGGAACAGGCTGTATAAACCATCCTAAATTAGATGCTATCTCCTGCCTGCTTTTTCCTGACCCCAACTCAGTAACCACTATGTCATGCCCAGCGAAATGATTATCATAAGTATAGGGTAGTTCTTTTAATTTATTAGCGTAGTATTCTAAACTTTCTCCTGACCCTTCTAAATGATCAATAACATGTATAGCCGAACCTACCTTTTGAATAAAAACAATGCTAAAAGCATCACGAAATCCAATATCGGAAAATGTTGTAACGGGTAACTCTGCGATGTGAGGAACATTAGTAATTCTATTTTCATTTTCCACCATCTGCATTGATTTTGTATAAATACCGCCAACGACTCCAGCGTCAAAATCTACCATAAACTCGGTAGCATATTCTTCAGGGGACATCATATTCTTTAGATTGTCCAACTCGTCTTTTGGTATTATCTTTGTATCTTCTACCGTGTACTTTTTAACAAACCAATCTTTATGGCCTTTATTATTCATATACAATTGATAGAAAAAATTATGCCCAGAGGGAGTCCCAATTGCAATTAACCAGCCAGATTTTTTATCCATCTGGTGTCTATCGACTAAAGCTGGCCGTAAAACCTTATTTAATAAATCTTTATGGAGTAACTGACACTCATCAAGAATAACACCATCCGCGAAAATTCCACGAATAGAGTCAACGCTATTTCCGTCGGCCCCTAAAAGCTGTATTCTTCTTCCCCCTACCATATCACAACGAAGTTCTGTCTCGTGATACGTAGTTCCCTTAATATTTTTTGTTAAAAATTTTAGCGTATCCCAATGTATTTTTTTTACCTGAGAATACGTAGCCGATATTATATAATACCGAGGGTTTGGAAGCTGGCACTCAAAACACTTCTTTAATGTCTCTGCCAAACAAAAATAACTTTTCCCAAATCGCCTATGTGCAGGAATGACGTTAAAGCGTTTTAGTTTACGATGTAACTGTGCTTGATGTTTCCTTGGTTTGTACGGAATAGTATAAGTCGGCAATTGTTATCTTTCTACGGGAAGAAAATTCTTATGTAATTTTTTTTTGAATTTTTTTTGGTAATTCATTTAAATGAAATAACGGTTTACTAGAAGCTGTATGTGTTTTGCCCGTATGTAATTTGCCGTTTGACATTTTATGATAATTTCCCTTAAATAATTTACCATCCTTAGTAAAATGCTTCATGTTTTTACCCATTATGATAACTTCTTACTAATCCACATGTTCTTTACTAATGAAGTTTTAGAACCAAATTTTTTATCAGCCTGTGCTTTCACTGATGCATAATTCTTTTTATTTTTATTTGTTTTAGGTTTCCCAAGGTTTTTAGGTCTAGGCTTATCCCATACTTTCGTGCTCATATATCTCCTGTAAAAAAGGTCCTCGAATGGACTGTTCAAAGTGTTTGATAGACTCCCCTAATTCTTTTTAAAATTTCTTTTGGGGTGCCCTACCCTTAAATCGGCAGAAAACAGCCAAATAATTATAAAATAGGATTATTTATCCCATATTAATGGCTAAATACTGCCATTTCTTAGTTTATTTCACAAATTTAAGTAATTTTATTAAGATTTTTAAGTTCTCGTGAGGTTATTAGACTAAAAAGACCTCAATTTTGGATTATTAGACCTATCTCACCCTATTTACCCAGTATTACAGCCAATTACTTCTTCTTACCCTCTTTACCTTTATTATTCTTTTTACTTACTTTTATCTCTTTTTTCTCTTTAATAGATACTTTATGTTCAATATGTCCAAGCATCTGAAGTAAACCAGACCAATCACTTCTCGAAGCTAACTTTGATCTCTCCACCATCTACCCCTGATATTTCCAATTGATCTTTATTACCATATACTCTTGGTGCTAGCTTGCTTGCTCGGAAGGTTTGAAGGTTTATGTGATGTCGCATCATGTTTACATAATCTCTGTTTGTTCGGCCTGCTTTATTTTCTTCTTTTGACTCGGCCAATGCTTTCTCGGATAGTTCTGTTGTCTCTGCCATCATCCATTCAATACCATCTGCTTTTGCTTCAGTGTATCTCTTACGAAGATCAGGATACTCAGGATTGTTTAGCCACTGCCTAAATGACTCCCAGTAAACGTCGTGTTTCTTTAATGCTTTTTTAATACTGACTCCATGCGCCAATTCATTCATTATCTTATCGATTAATTCTTCTGAATATTTGCTTGGTCGTCCTGTTTTTTCCATTTGTTGTCCATATGTTGACTACAATACCATGTATGCATGTAATCATTACTAAAAATGCCTATATCTCCACAAATATGACATTTTTGATGTTCTTGTTGTTGTTCTCGGGTTTTTTCGAAAAACCACATTCCACTAATGTACTGTTTGACTCTGCGTTTCACCATGTAAGGCTAAAAGTTGATTAGAAAAGAGATTTGCTTCGTCATGGCTGGCAAAACCGACAATTCTGACCAAAACCGCTGGTTCTTCATCATTTGTCTCCCTCATTACTGTAAATTGTAAATTGTCTGGGTCGAAAAAAAACATTTTTAAGTAAATCCTCTGTATCTCGTAGTTTTAAGTGTCTTTGGGCCCTTAATCTGTTGTATAAGTGCACAATGTAGTCTTTCGACGTGTCGGCATAGTCAGAAACTAATTTTATGTCCTCGCTGGACATCCAATCAACGGCTTGCTGTCTAATTTTGCGATTTTGGTAATTTACCTCAGAAAATAACCCTAATGCGTCTGTAATAGCTTGGATAATCACTGACCGCCAAAGTTTAATCTCTGGTGTCATATTTTCCTTAATTTTTAACGGAATTCTAGTGTTATCAACGTTTTACCTTAGTTCTGCAACGTTTGTAACCCCTACATTTATAGAACATTCACTTTTTTTATAATATTGTTTGACATATAACAATGTTATACTCTATAACAATGTTTATAAACAAAAAGGAGTTATTATGAATAAATCAACTACACTACTAGATGTTTGGAGTAAACTTTTAAGAAGTAGTAATATTAATTATGTTGATAGCGTTGAAATTGAAACTAATAAAAAAGGTGACAAAGTAGGTTTTGTTAATGCTACAAATGAAAGTGAATTAACAATTAAATTTGAAAGTCATTGTGAGGACCCAACAGCTTATTATAAATTTAATACTACTTACAAATTAGTAAAAATTGACGAAACTGTAGAAAAAATAACTTAAACAAAAAGGAGTAACTATGACCGATGACATTAGTAATTTAAAATTAGCATCGACGATAGCTTCATTAGGAAGCATTTTAGGTGGTACAAAAACTAAAGCGGAAGATATAGCTTGGAAAAAGCGTATGCTTAAAACCCAACAAGGTATAGAATTTCCTGCTGATTTTGACTTACTTCCTGAAGATGAACAATTAAAACGATTAGATAGTGCAATTAATGTTAACTTGGATAAAGATAATCAGTGAGTTTACGCTTTGGGTTGCTTTTACTTGCTGTTTTATTTTTATTATATCTTTTGTAATCTAGGGCCTTCGGGCCCTACTTTATTTTAAAATACTCGATAAGAGTATCTAAACCTTCTCTTAATTTATTTATCTTACGTCCTACTGATTGATCATTAACACAACAATCCCAAATAATACTTTGATGTTGTATAGCAAAACGTAATGCATCATGTAACTGCTGGTAGGTATCTATTTTATCAACGGTAATACTTTCTTTACCTGAATGTACCATAGCTAGGAAGCTGGTATAATTTGGTGTTACTCTCTCCTGAATGTTTGACCTGTCGGCTAAATCTCTAATTCGAGCGCCAGCTAAATATCGTTTGTCGTTACTTTCTCTGTTGATTGGATTTAATAATTTTCTACGTTTGTAGACTACGAGTATGTGATCGTCGATACGTTGTAAGTGTCGTTGTCCTTGGCTTGGATAGACGACGTGAAATTTAGCGTTATCAACGGGACGAATTAAAACATTATGTTTATCATCTTTAATTAGTTGGCTAGAACCAAAATCAGATAACTCAACTTTTTTCTTTTTTCTTTTTACCATGCTTTAAATTCATCTTCGGTAATTAAATTTTCTGCTTTCATTCGGTAAACCATGTCATCACTAATCGCTGTACTTCTCATTCCTTTTTTAACCCAAGGAACCCATTTTAAATAAGCATCATCTTTTTTTATTGGTATAAATTCACTTTTAGGTTCAGACATAGTATAATTTTCCCATCGTTTTTGATTAATCCATGTCGCTACCATTGGAACACCTAAACTTTTACTTTGTTGAAAAGCAGAAAAATCATTGTACGTATCTCTAACTTTATTTAGTAATTCAGTATCCTTAGTGTTTTTAAAAAATGTCTTAGCTTTAACGGTACTACCTTTATTTTTTCCAACGTAATTAAATGACTTCCACCACTCCTCAAAAGCCTTTTCATCAATAGTATTATTTCCTTTATTATATCCTTTATTATGTTTGTTATCGGTTGGTGTATCGTTTGGTGTATCTTGATACTTGTCATAATGGCAGATTGTAAGGATGTCTGGCGTATCGGCTGGTGTATCGTTTGGTGTATCGGTTGAAATCGTCGAAAATTTTTTTAATTTATCTAAAAACCGTTGAACTCTAGACTTATCCCACCCCCATGCTTCGGCCATGTAAGTTAATGAACAACACAATTGACCACGTTTTAAAAAAATAGTTTTATCTTTTATGCGGTACACTCTATCAACAAAGCTAGCTTCTAATAATAACCACATAAATGCACCCTTCTCACAAAACTCTTGTCCTCGTTTTTGTAATGCAGGATGATATAAAATACTTCTATCTATTTTGATGTAACCATTCATAGAATTCGTATTGTCCTTTTTTTATAGCGTTGATAAGTTAACCATCCTCTGTCTTTGAGACACATAATATATCTTGCAACTTCAGATTTATTTTTAAATCCTGCACCATCTTTAATTTCTTCAAAACTAGGTGCTAAAGAGTTGGATTGTATAAAATCAGTAATAAACAATAAAACTCTTTTCATGTTCTTTGTTAAGGGTATTTTTTGCATATTATGATCACAGTTTGGGCATTTCACTTTAAACTTTCTAAGTCCTAATTTAATTATTGTTGGAAAAGTGGGAAAATCTTATCCAATATTTGACAAAATATATTTTTAAATAAAATTGTCAAATTATCTTTACATTGTAAAAAAGATTCTATAAATAAAATGTTTGTAAACATTTATGAATTAAGGTAGTTTTTTATGCAAATGAAACTCTTAGATCAAAAAAAATATTTAATTAACTTAAATGCGTTAATTAAAGAAAAAGGTCATACACCAAGATCAATATCTTTAATGACTGCTGATGCACCTATCGGTTATGGGTCAATGTCTCATCAAACTATTTATTCAATTTTAAAAGGCGATACGGATGCCAAATTTTGGCAACTGCAAGAATTAGCTAGAGTTTTACAAGTAAAAATAAATCGTATTATCAGTGACAATATCATTAAAACAGAAATTATTGAGAAATTTGATTATGAAAAATTTCATTTTATGCCTAGAAATTATGATGAACCAATAGAAGTTATTTATTTTTTAAATAATGCATATTTAAAACCAACACAAAAAGCATTTTTTTGGGGTTCTCATAAAAATAATAAAATTCCTGCTTTTTCTCTTATTGATTTTGACCACAAAAATTGGATTGAGGACAAAGAATTAAAAGAGAGATTACTTAATGTTGATGTGTTTGTTCAAAGAGAATTAAATAATATGTTTTATTTTGGTCAAGTTTTAGAATTTAACAAAGATGGCACTTGCGTTTTTCAATGGTGGCAAAGCAAAGTACAAAACAAAAAAGATGGTAAATTAAAAGATATTTCAACTATTATAAAAAATTGCCGTTTTAATGCTATTTATCCACGAATAACTACAGCGACTTTATTTGACGAAGATTATAAAATAGAACAAATTTCTATATAACTTTACATTGTCAAAATAACTTGACAAATCTAATTAAAATAATTAATTGTTTATAAACATTAAGAAACATAAGGTTTTTTTGATGGGTTACTAATTGCTAAAAATAATAAAGGGGTAGCGTCAACTACCCCTTAAACAAAAAGGACCAAGACCGATGAAATCTAAATCCCAAAAAACACCTATCACACATGATACGTTTTTACAAATACAGGGTATTAGAACACGACTAGACCTTATTTATAAAGAGATAGATAAGATACACCGTGAATGTCCTAAAGGGTCTTTAAAGCAACAATTTGGTGAAATTTATGACTCAGGCATTGATATGCTTGATAACCTTGATGACATTATAGAAAAAAGAATTCCAACTGGTAACTCATCTTTTGCTTTAGAAAACAATAGTTACGGGGGGACGATTTAGTGCCTACTATCGCTTATAAAATAGACGGTAAACGAGTTGCTGGTGTAACGACTAAGATTGGTCGATATAAAAGCGCTGACTCATTAATTCATTGGGCATGGCAATGCGGAATGAACGGTTTAGATTATCGTGAAGAAAAGAAAAAAGCTGGTGACATAGGTACTGACCTTCATAATCTTGCAGAAGAATACATAAAAGGCAATGAACCATTTATATCGAAAGACCCTGTGGTACATAATTGTTTTCAACAATTTTTAGAATGGTGGAACAATTATGATTGTGAAGTTATTTGGACTGAAAAAACTTACACAAGTAAAAAATTAAATTGTGGTGGGTGTCCTGATCTTTTAGTTAAAAAAGATGACAAGTATATTCTAATTGATTTTAAAACTTCTAAAAATATGTACGGTGATCATCTTATCCAGCTTGGTGCCTACAGTGAGTTAATTAAACTTGAAGATGGTATTGAAGTAGATGAAGCTATCATTGTTCGTTTTCCTAAAGACGATAATCAAACACAAATAAAAAAATATTCCAAAAAAGATTTAGCTTTGGGTTCAAAACAATTCAAAAAATATAGTGAATGTTATGAAATCGAAAAATTAATTAACAAAGTAATGAGGAGGAAAGATGACTGAAAAAGTTTTAGAAGCAATTGAATTAGCTAAAATAGATTTTGAACCATTAGAAAAAAATGGTCAAAATAATTTTTTTAAAACACAAACTGGTGAGCCACATAAGTTTAGTACCTTGGCAGATATTAACAAGGCTTGTAAAGATGCATTAATTAAACATGGAATATCTATAAGTTATCAATGTAAATATAATGAAGGTCTAAATTTTTTAGAAACTACCATTACACATTTAACAAGTGGTCAATTTATTTCATCAACATCTATTATAGGTCATTCAAATTCTACAGCACAGCAAATTGGTTCGGGAATATCTTATTTTCGTAGATACCATATTCAAGCAATGCTTAACTTGGAAGCTGACTTTGAAGATGACGGCAATCAAGCATCAGGCAACAAAACAAACGAGACTTACAAACAAGTAAACAAAAGTAATTATGAAAGACGATAATATGAATTTATCTATCAGTTCTCCTGACTATCAATGGCGGATAGATAATGTTTGTGTTGGTTTATCACAAGCGGAATGTGTTCAATCAGGAGGGATTTGTTATTCACGGGAAGAAGCGAGTTCAACAACACATTCCAAAATTAATTTAACGAGGAGTTATAATGGAAAAGAATAAAGAATTTGTATCGGGTTTATATATTAATGCGCCCAATGTAGAATTTATTGTATGTAAAATAGGAATAGTTGTTCCTCAGTTACTAGAATATTTACAAAATTCTAAAGAAGAAAAAATTAATCTTGATGTGAAACAAAATCGAGACGGTAAATATTATGCTGAAATAAATACGTGGAAAGCAGATCAGGATAATAACCAAAATAATAATCAAGGTAATTACCAGCAAAACAATCAAGGTAATAACCAAGGCAATAATCAAGGTTATAATCAAGGTTATCAAAATAACAATAACTGGAATAACAGATAATGAGTTTCGGACCTTTTGTTTCCTCCTTTTGTGTTGGGTCCGTCAGATGATACCGCAAGATAAAAATTTTAAAAAAGATTTTTCTTCGGTATTGCTTGATTTAGATGACGTGTTAAAAAAGCATAGCAAAGTTTCCTCCGCTACTTTCTCTTTAGCTATATCAACTTTTTTGACGCGTCACTTAATTAAGACTGCACCAAATGATTACACCGTTGTTAGTATTTTATTAGAACCTTATTTTGCTACGAGGAAGCAACAAATACAGGATGCTAAGAAACCTAAGACAAGTAGTTTTAGAAATTACAAAGATGAAAACATATAAATATTTAAGGAGAGTTATTATGAGTATTTTTATAGAATGTGTATTAGAAAAATTTTGGCCAAGTTTTATAAATCGTAAAAATAAATACAAATGGATTGGCGTACATTCAACGAGCAATCCAAACCCAAATTATAAAGAGTACACCATTGTTAAAAAACAAAAATTTAAAAATAATTAAGATTGAAAAGAAAAAACATAGTGTGCTTACTTTATATGATGACACAAAAAAAATGGCTGATGTTGAAAATAAAACACCTGTTATTGCTTTGTGTCAAAAAAATAGAAAAGGCTTTTGGATTGTTGTTAAATCCACTGATTTAAATACGGTTATCAATGTCAGAAATAATAATAAGTAAGGCTCATCAAAAACATGTTGCATCACAGCCTTGTTTTTATACGGGGGCCACAGAAGGCGTTCAATGTTGTCACGTTAAATTTCTTGGTGAAAGATTTATGATGGGTAAGCGTGTTTCAGATCAATGGACCATACCTATGCATCATTTACTCCATGAACAACAACACCAGCACAATGAATTAGAATGGCATCTACATCGATTGATGATTAGTCCAATGGCTAAAAAGTATTGGGCAACCTCCCCTAATAAAAAAATAAGAGATATATATGAAAAAACAAAAATTTTCCTTACCTAATCCATTACCTATAGACAGGGAGTTATTAGCTAAAGCTATTTTTGATGCTAATGAATATATGGGTGAATGTAAAGCTAGAGTGCATTACTTAGAAAAATATACGAAAGTTTTATTCAGTAAACTTTGCATACAAGAAAAAGGAAACAAGACAGGTAAAGAAGCTGAATGGCATGCTTTTAATCATAGAGAATATTCAAAACATTTAGAAGATTTATGTATGGATGAAGTAGAATTATTTAGAGCCAATGCAATGGTTTTACAATTAACACATCATCAGGATGATCTACGACAAGAAAAAGCATTAGATAGAGTTAAGATAGAGAAGGGTATCTACGATGTTACTTGATACTATGGGGTTTCCTGACATTAATCATTCTGTATCGCTTAATGATTTAGAAATAGAATTAGCTAAAGAGTTAGCTTATCGACGTTATCACGAATGTGAAACTAAAAATGTGGTGAACAGAAAAATGGCATCACGAAAGACTAATAAAGAAATTGTTGAGTCAGGAACAAAATCCGAAATAGCTTTTTGTAAAATGATGAATTGCTATCCTGATTTATCCTATCATCCACGAAAAGGTTCTGCGGATTGTTATATTGATGGTGTTGCTATTGATATTAAAACAACAAAAATGAATGAGGGTCAATTGCTGGTGACTCCAAAGAAAAAATATGATGGCGGTATAGATGTCTATGTGTTGATGACAGGATTAGATAGAAAATTTACCTACAAAGGTTGGATGAAAAGCGAAGAAGTTTATCAAGATCAAAATATGACAGACCTTGGTTATGGTCCTACATATGCAATCAAACAACAGGAGTTACATGGAAACAACTACAGAAAATAAAGATAGTATTATACGAGACTTAGTTAACGAGAATAGAAAACTAAAAAAAGAAAATAAAGAACTCACTACCCATAATACTTTTTTAACGGAACGATTAGATAGTTGGGCCGATAAAAATTTTGTTTTGAGAACAGAGAATGAAAAACTGAAACAAGACCAGCCAGAATTTGCAAAAAAATGAGTACATTAGCTAGAAGATTTTCATATAAAAAATATAGAGATGAAAATTACACAAAGATTACAAGTCCCAGTAAAAAAAATAAAGTAGTAAAAAAATGTACTTTATGCCCGTCTAATTATTATTCAAACTCAAAGTTTGATAGATTTTGTGACCCTTGTCGAAGAAGGGCAACAGGTATCATTGGTTGAGCAATCAAGAATTAATATTGTACCACAGGTATCTCAATATCTGTTTGGAGTTAGGCTATACGTGGCCAACAATGAAATACGACATAGAGAAAATGGTAAAAAGTGAGTGACCCTGTAAATCATCCTGACCATTACACATCTGGGAAAAAAGAATTCCTAGATATTGCAAAAGATTTTCTATCTGAAGAACAATTTAAAGGTGCTTTAATATTTAATATATTTAAATATTTATTCAGATACGAAAGAAAAAACGGCATTGAGGACCTACTTAAAGCCGAGTTTTATCTAAAAAGATTGATAAAACTAAAGAAAAACAGGGGGTAATCCCAGTAGATAACAAAGTCCTAATCTAACTATCCCCTGCTTTTTTTCCCGATATTTCACAAATGCCTTTAAAATGGTAACATTGTTATATGGTTTGACAAACATAGAACATTTTTATATTGTATGAAATACCTAGAAAAATGGTGCCCAAGGGTGGAATCGAACCACCGACACGAGGATTTTCAGTCTCATGGCGAGGGGCAAGAGTCCTACTTAGACATCTTTTTTCTTGGTAATAACACAAAAGGAAACAAAATGAAATATACGAAAGAATACATTAAGAAAGATGGCACTAAAGTTTTCCATGTTTGTATCAGGATGCAAGGCGTGGAAATCTCTCAAAAATTTTTTGATAAAACTATAGCGGAAAAGTTTATTCATCATACTATTACGGACATAGATCGTAAGAAGCTGGATACTTACTCAGAAAATAAATGCTTTAATGAGTTAGCTACCTTATATGAAAATGAAAAACTACCTGAACTATCTGATGAAATGGCACAGATACGGATGGTGAGGAAGCTGGTAAAAGATTTTAGATTGTTATTAAATATAAAAGAAGGACCTTTATATTTAACAAAAAAAAATGTGAAGCAATACGTTACTAGTAAAAAACATTTAGCACCTACCAGTGTTCATAAGCGTGTTAATCGTATTAAACAAATTTATGATCATGCTATTGAAGAACATGAAATGCGAATAATTAATCCTGCTGTGGAGGTGAAGAAGCCAGTTACAGGTGATGATGCGCGTGATCGTCGTCCATCGTTTTACGAATTAAAGATGTTGTGTAAACACGGGTCATCTGAATTGTGGTCCAGCGTTAAGATTGCGATACTTACATGTATGCGTAAGGCGGAATGGATTAACCGTGAATATAAAATTGAGAAAACAAAGAATGGTTATTTATTAATTTTAGATGAACATAAGACGGTGAAACATATTGGTAAAAGAAAAATACCAATACCGACAAAGGCTTATAACTTAATGATGCGTAATGACTTACCTAGTTATGATGCATTAAAGAGTCAGTGGCAACGATTGATGGCTAAATTACAGTTTGATGATTTGCGTTTTAATGACATGAGACATGAAGGTATTAGTCGTTTGTTTGAAAAAGGTTTTCATATTCCCGAGGTTGCTTTAGTTAGCGGTCACAAAGATTGGAAAATGTTAAAACGATATACTAATCTTCGTCCTGAGAATTTGTTAAAGAAGTTAAATTAATTTCTTTACCACAATCCTCACATTCATAGACCTCGGTTTTAGAAAAATCCGCATTAGAATTATTCCAATCGGGGTCTAATATTATATGAGATATATGTTTACTGCCACATTTACACTGCATAACAATGTTATACCATAGCTGTATTTAAAAGACCAGAATTGATTTCTTGTTTTTTTAACAGACCATCTTTAGGCATTGTATCAGCTTTAGCTAATTTTAATATATCTTTAAACCAACTTTCATTGACCATATTTTTTAATATATTAGACATTGTAGGTGCTAATCTTTTTGTAAGTTTAGGGTCAACTAAATATCCTTTTATAAAATCAGCCAATAATTCAACATCTTTATTTCTATAATAAATTTGTTCTTGATGTCGTTGTTTAACTTTATCAGGAATATCACCTTTATAAGATTTAATATGTTTATCATTCCATAAATTAGGACGCATCTTTTTTGACACTGCTTCTAATTCAGCTTTAGCTAAACTTACATTGAAATTATACCCTTGTAAAAAATCTGGTATAGTATTTTTAGATAATTGTTGATGCAATAAATGACCTACTTCATGTGATAAAGTTTCCATTTCAGAATAACTATAAGGAGGTTGTAAAAATTTATTGTTTTGTCTTACAGCTAATGTTGTCTTAACTTGATTGTCTTTTATTTCTAATAATTCATTTAATTTATTTACCTCATCAGATGTAGCCTTACCTGACTCTACTTTATTTTTTAATGCATCAATTCTATTTCTTAAACTTAATGGGGCAATTTGTGTATCTTGTACTAAACCCATTATTAATGGGTCTTTATCAAAATATTTACTCGTGCTTTTTATACTATCTGACATAATATAAGCTATTCGTTTTATTTCATTGTCTTTTAAACCTGTTTGAACTCCATCTATATTGCCAGAAACAAATTTTGCTTCTACTGGTTTATTTCTTATTTTTCCGACAGAAGTTTCTTTTATTGGCTCTAATCCTTGCTCAACTCGTACTTTGTTTAAATCTTTTAAATCTTGCGTATCTAATTGTGCTTTAATTTTTGATTGTTCGGCCCAAGTTTCGCCTTGTGAAATTATTAATTCTCTATCTATAATTTTTTTTTGTATATTGTTTTCAAATTTACTTTGTTCTTTTGCGTTAACTTTTAAACCATGCCAAAGATTACCTTTATCATTTTCCCATGATTTTGATTTAGTGTACCAATCATATTCATAAATAATGCCGTTTTTAGTTTCATCAGCTATATTTAAACCTTCAAACATAGGCCCTGCTTCTTCCATTGTATAACCAATAGATGCATTTACATTTTCAAAGTTAGGGTCTTTATTAAGTAATGACTCATCAAATAAAATTACTTTTTGATCGGCAAAAGGTCTTTCGTTCTGGGGAATAAAGTCAGGGTCATTTGGTTTTGGTACCGTACCATCTTCACGTCGCATTGATTTATTATAGTTTACCCATGCGTTTTGAAATAATGTTTCATTAGCTAATGCTGGAATAGATGCATCACTATACATATTAGCGTGTGATCTAAACGCATTGTATTCACCTTTAGGACCAAACTGAAAACCATTTGGTGTGTGACCATAAAAATCATGCACAACACGAAATACATCATTCATTATTAATTCTTGTCCGTCTAATATAATTCCTGATGGTTGTGCTAATGGGTGATCGGGAGGAAGATCATCTAAATTAGTTTTTAAAAATTTTAAACTTTTATTATTAGCAACATCATTCATCATGTGACCTGATGATACGTAAGGTTCTGGCTTACCTTTAGAACCAATATAAATTTTAGGAATAATACCACCATCAATCATGTGTTGATACTGTGCTAATGTTTCATTTATTAATGTTTCGTAAGATGCTTGTATTTTAGGATGATTAGGTTGATGCTTGGCCCCTTCATAAAAATCAGCTATCTCTTTTAAATAACTTTCTGGTGCATCAACTTTATTTGTAACTAATTGCTTGGGGTTATTAATATTTTTATTGTATGATAAATATAATTGCTGGCTAAATTGATTTGGTTGTGTTCCAATTTTTTCAACAATTGCTTCAACAATTTCTTTTGGTGGTTTCTTACCTTGATTGGCTCTGAACCACGGTTGGAATTCTGATAGTGTAGGAAAAGCAAAAACACCTTCAACTAGATGACCATAGAATTGATCACCAAACTCGTCGGGGTCCATACTCCCCCCTGAATTATACATAAATTGTGATGTCTTAGCTTGCCAATCTTCAGGAAGCATTTCGTACACCCCTTCTGCTGTATCACCAGCAAAAGCAAAAGGTAAATTAACTGCACCCATTCCAAGATTAAATGCTTTCTCACCAGTCTCTAATAGTCCTGTGCCTAGTGCTTTATTAAATTGTTGGAAAGGTTTTATAATTGGATTGTCTGAAAATTCTTGGCCAGTAATAGTCTTGCCTGTATTTACTCCTAATAAATTATCAGTAAAAGGTGTTTCGCTTGCGCCTTGAAATCCTTTTATTGTTCTTAAATCAAGAAGATTGTCGGCCATGAATATTGTCTTGCAAAAATTTTAGGAACCAAGGATTGTCTTTAAAGACAGTCATCAGTCCGTTGGTTACTGAGTTAACAACTATTTCCTCGTTGCTATCTACACATAATACATTTCCATCTACGGTCAGGGAATGTTCATACACCACTGCATGTAACACTTCATGGAGTAGTGTATTAGAAAAATCGTTTGGCGTTAAGTCTTGTTGTATTTCTATCTTGTTTGCTCGGTGTTGATATTCCCCATAACAATCAGTTTGTTTTGTGAAATCAGAACGAACAAGGTCAATGGCAATGTCCTTGTATCCAACTTTAATTTTTGGAGGACACTTCATTTAGAATAGTCCTGTAAAATACATTACTACTATAATACCTAAAACAACAATAGCTATTTGATATTGTTTCTTTAAGTCTTTAAACCAATTCCAGTATTTCATTATATCTCCTTTATTTTGTAAGACCCTTGGTCTTGTCGTATGAACGTAATGCCCCCATACCCAAAAGTGCCATGACCAAAGGCATTAGTGTGCCCATGTCTAATTGAGGTAATGGCGCTGTTTCAATATTAAATGTTGCTATAAAAAACATTAAAAATTGTTTTGCAACGAACTCCCAAAATATTGCTAATGCACATGACATACCTATTAATGGTCGCCATGACCGTTGCAACATTCCAGAAATACCACCAGCTTTGCTTTGTGCATCAGCCAAATTAATATCTGATTGTGCTTTGTTTATTTGTGCTTCAATTTCTTTAAGTTTTATTTTAGCATTATTTTTTTCTTCTTCTGATGTGTGAAGATTGTCAATGATACCACCAACATTTTTTACAATATCTCCACCTAATAATTTTCCTAACATTAATCTATATCCTCATAAAAACTGTGAGTACCTATTTTTACAATAGGTGTTTTCCCTTCTGCCCACTTAGGTTCACTAATATAATCTGCATAGTAATGAGTAGCTTTACCGACATTACTATCGTGCAATCCATCTAAAACATTATTCGCTATATCAACAAAGTCTTTTATATCTCCGTGAGTAAGCTGTTCCATTTTTTCTTTGTTCGGGTCATTCTCATTCCAACATGAAAACTGCCATTTCTTTTTGCATACACCTTCTAAAGTATCTGCACTAAACCACCTTTTAGAGTCTAATCTATTTTTAATGACATGAGCAATTGCATATTGTCCTTCTTTGGTTTCACCTCTTGACTCACCCCATATTGTTTGAGCCATTACTAATCTATCAGACTTGTCCATTCCATTCCCCTTGTTCATTAAGATACATTGGTTGTATCATTGGTGTTTCGTTTATCAACATACCTACTGATAAAATTGGTCGTTTAATAAATAACTTTTGGTATTTCATTGCTGGTGCTTTTGGATTAATTAAACAGCCAGTTGACATGGCAAAGTTTAAACTTGTCGGTGAGGACCACCAACTTATATTTGACTGGGTGTGAAAATGTCCCGTAATTAATGAGCAAGATAATTCTTTTGAACTACTTAATACATTAGACTTAAAGTTATGTGTTAAGAATACTTTGTGTTTGCTTGGGAGGGTTAAGATGTATTTGTCGTGCCATCGCCAGTTTGCTTTTATGTCAAAGATGTCGTTTAAATCTTTAAGCATGCTTCGAGGAATACCAAAGCGTTCGGCCTTACGTTCAATGCGTAGATCGTGATTACCTTTAAGTATATCCATATCAGGAAATAACTTCTCCAGCTTTCGTATTTCTTTTGTTGCTTTACTAACTTCAAAGATAGGTGACTCCACTTCTGGGTCACTTGGTCTTTCTACTTGCACAGATGCTAAATCAAAAATATCTCCGATTGAAAACACTCTAGTAAATTTCCATTTCTTATGTAGCTTTGTTAAAAAAGCTAACGCTTGTGGATGTTGATAAGGCATGTGCAAATCAGAAATTATTAACACGCGATTATTTAGTTTCATGGTCCCCCTGAAACAGTCCTAGTTATTGACTACTAATTAACTTTAAAAATACCCAAATCCCACTGAGTACACTACCAATAAAGAGAGTAGTACGTATAGCCGACTTTCCTGTGGCCATTTCTTCTTTTAGTTTAATTACTTCTTGTCGGTTTTCTTTAACTTCAATTTTAATTTCATTAAGTGTGTGTTGTAAATTTTTTATTTGTTGTTCCCACTCAGACATTTGTACTCTCCACTTGTACTTTTTCTATACAATATAAAAACATAGAAATGTTTCTGTCTTTTAAATCTTGATCAATCTCATCTACTAAAATATTTCTTTTTAATAAACATTCATCTTTCGTTTCAAAATCTACAGGTATGTATGCATTAGCTAAACACATTGGCGGTAAAGTCGATAACTGTAAAAAACAAACCGTGGCTACTATATTAAACATTAGCCTAAAGGATTTGAGTTTTCAGTTTTAATTTCGTCAATTAAAATGTTTTGTAATTCATTTTCTTTTTGCACAATTGTAATTAATTTACTTAGTTCATTTATTAAATCTCTTAACTTACCAAACTCTTTAAATGTATCACCACGTAAATCTGATATGTTTGATTGTAATTGTTGATCTGCAATTTTTATTTCTTTTTGTAATTCTTTTATGTCTGAATTAATTCCTGCAATATCATTTAGTATATCATCAGTGCTATCATTATCTCTGTCCATCCATTCATCTTCTAATGCGGACATGCGGTCTAATATTTCTACTTCTAAATCAGAAATCTTTTCATTGATAGGAGTTAAATCTACAGTTTCATTAACAACAAATTCTTTACTTTCTATACCATCAAGGCGTGTATTAAATTCACCCCATGCATAAAAGCCACCACCAATAGCGCCTATTACTCCTATTATAGATGCGTAATTAGTTAATTTATCAATCATAGTAATCCTTTAAGTTTTTTTAAATCAATTAAGATTTGTAATTTTTGTACTTTTAAATCGTAAATTTTTTTGTTGTGCTGGCTAATTGGGTCAGCATCAATGTAATTACCTAGTGTAATTCCTGTATAAATATTTTTGTAATACAGACCTAAGTCTGCTTGAATAAACAAACCGTTATTTGGTTCAGTATAAATTTGTTGTGGTTTATAAAATTCGTTTTTAGTGTAAACCTCCAAGGCGTTACTGTTAGAAAATAAAGTAATCTCTTTTATATCTACAGTGATATTATCATTTATATCTATTTTAATATCTTTGTTAGCTACTTCTATTTCATCACTTTCTACTTCTTCTATTTCAGTAACGTCCTCGACGGTTTCAATTTCTTCTTCTAGTAACCCTTGCCCTTCCGTGGCTTCTTTTTCAACGGTATCATCTATAACCTCCTCTGTTTTTTCTTTGGCAATTTCAATCTTATCTTCTTCTTCGATGTTGATTGTTTCTTCTTCTACCTCCATTTCTAAAGGCTGTTCTTCTATAGCTTCCTCTAATTCTTCAAAATCAATATCTTCAAATTCTTCAAAACCAGCTATAGTATCGAGAATTAAAACTTCATTAAAATTTAAATCCTCAATTTCTATAATAGTATCTTCAAAAGTTATTTCTTCAAAATTCCAAATTATTTCATCTAAAAAAATTTCATCAACAAAACTGTCATCTATAGATATGTTATTAATTTCTTCTTTAACCTCATCACTAAAAGGAGGAATAACAGTATAATTGACATTTACAGTAACATTATCAATGTCAGGACCACAATGACCATTACAATTTGCACTATCATCAATATCTAATAATGCTTTAATATCAAAATCTGTAGCCGTGTTAGGACCTATAATAATGGTGTCAGTATAAGTTTGATAATTATTATGATTATCAGTTATAATTCTTGATTGCGTATTAACATCACCGTTATTACCTGTTACCGTTTGCGTCATAGTAACTGTATCTGTTCCGTGCCAAAACCAAATGTCTGAACTCATGGTACTATTAAAACCATTTTGCATGTCAAGACTGGTCATATTAGTTTTTTCAGATAATGTTATTGTTTGACTAATACCTCCATTATCTAAAGTAGCAAGTGAACCAGTAGTACCACATCCTGCATTTGTATAATCAGGGGAACTACCAACACATTCATTTCCTATTTCATTATGATGTTCTTGTGTTGAACCATGATTAGTCCAGCCAGTTAATCCGTTACTAAAATCTGAATTTGTAAGTAGGTTTCCTGTTGTCTCTGCATAAGCAAAGCTAGTTATGAACGTTAATAATAGGATTTTGAACAGGTTCATTTTTAACTTTCTCTTTTATTAATTGTAAATCTACTTGTTCCATGTATTCTAACCTTGCCATGTATTCCTCGTAGTCAGGTCTAAGTTTAGGATACTTTTCCCATAATGCTCGTGCTTCAGGACCTATAACTCCTTGAAATGGACAAGGTGTATTGGCTTCCATAAAACTTATAAAAATTTCTTTTTTTTGACAGAGCAACGTAATCGCTGGGACATTCATTTTTAGGTCCATTAATAATTTGCTATATTTTAAGCGAATACATTCTTTATCATACACATGTTTACCTCCTGAGATACCGACAAGAGAAGATGATACAGAACCACTAACACCCATTGAACACACATCTTGACTCATACTAGAATAAGATGGTGAGTTAGCACTGTTAACTGGTATTTGACTTGCTGTGGAGGTGTTAGTTGATGTTGAGTTTGTTGTGTTGGTTTGTCCCCCTGAATAAGTGTTGTTTGTGGTCATGTTGCCGTCGATTAACGTATTGGACCCACTTTCATTTGTTTGTGAGTTGTTAGCTAAGACTGGGTTCGCAAGAGAAAATAAAAATAATAATATGATCAAAACAAAAAGGTTAAAAAATATTATGCGGAACAAGTATCGCACTCCTCAGGACACTTACAATCTGCTTTTGTTGTAGCACCACAATCAGGACAAGGATTAATCATGCACCAATTTCTAATAAAGTATAATTTGTTTCATAGTAGTCATAGTTGATACCACTACCAGCCGCTTCATCATGATATAATTCATAAGTCACTTGGCTTGTTGTATTTGGCTCATCTAAAGAATTACAAGAAATAGTATGCCTTTTTCCTCCTGTTGCTTGATAGCCAAGTGCGTTCGCTATTTGAACAGTTGTAGTAATAGTGCTACTTATGTTTCTTCTTAAATAAACAAAAGCATATTCAGCTGTTGTTCCAGAGCCTTCAATAGTTGCTGATATTAAAACTAAAATTTTGCTACTTGTTGCAGAGGGTGTGATATTTATACTTGCATGAACAACACCGTCACCACTCATTCTTACATCTGCGTCTTTTCTATAATGAACAGCTTGAAGTATTTTTCCATTATCAGCATAATTACTTGTAGGCAAAGTACCTGTAACTCCTTGTGCTAAATTTAAAAATGTCTGTGCCATTATGGTTTACTCCAAATTGAATGTGTTAAGTTTCCTTGCTCATCACGAGCCAAGAGTAAATCGTATTGTTCTTCTGTGCCAAAATTTTGTGGAATATCTCTAAGACTTTGACGCCAAGTTTTTATATTGTCTGGCATTGTTACATCAGAGTTAGCAAGATAATCAGTTTCCATTAATTTTTGTAATCTGATTTGTTTTATTTCTTCTAATTGTCTTTCAGCTTTTGTATCATTCCATGCTTTTTCTTGTGCATCTCTTTCAGCTTCTTCTTCTGCTGTAAATTGCACTTTTACATTATTCATCATTTTATATCTTGGCATATCTAATCTCTCTAAGTTGGGTTGTATCCATAAATTTGATAATTGTAGGAACTAATATTTGAACTAGCAAAAGTAATATGTAATCCATCATAATTGCCTGCTGTTTGATAATTCATAGCAAAAGTAGAATAAACAACTGCACTACTTCCAGTGTATAACATTGATGTACCAAAAGAAGATGTATAGTTTGCACCAAAAGTTGTACTCGTAGCCATTGGATTCATAATATTCATATCAACATACTGCATATAATTACTATTATTACTTGCTCCATTTGTACTTACTTTCCAATAAGGATTGCCCCAAGCGTTTTGTCGTGCTTCTGAATCACCAGTACTTTCAGCAATAAATCCTTTAACAACATATCTATATTCAAAATTACCAGAATTTGAGCCACCAGACCTATAAACAAACCATAAATTCTCGCTATTATTTGTTGGTCTAAAACCACCAACAAATTTATATGCTTTATAAGAATTAGTAAAAACACTATCTATATTTATATTTGTAACACTAGAGCCTGTGCCAGAATCTACTAAAGTTAATCCACCACTAGGCAAATATTGTTTCTCTACATATTTAAGATTACCACTATCGCTTGCATCAGATACTAAAAACTTATCGGTATCTGCTAGTGATGTAATTGCTGTTTGACCTGTAATAACTGAACTAGCAACTTTTGTATTAGTGACACTAT
>Ga0222715_10000582_pt1 | contig 36491 bp, 20 predicted proteins | sample C33_9DmetaG_FD_165056 | JGI IMG/M metagenome (GOLD analysis project Ga0222715, IMG submission 165056) | Estuarine water microbial communities from San Francisco Bay, California, United States - C33_9D | ecosystem: Environmental > Aquatic > Marine > Unclassified | place: USA: California...
TACAGTGCTAAAAACATAATTAGTAGCTGTAGGCGTGCCTGGACTGCCAGCACTTGGGGTAGTTAAGTATACTAGACCAGTAAGACTCTTTAAACCTTCATCTCCATCAACTCTTTCAGCATATTTAACAGGAATAGTCCATCCAGGCGACTCTGGACTTACTGCAGTATCTGTGGGTCTACCGGCAAATAAACCTACAGAGGCATAAATAATATCACCATTCCCAGTAACAGAAGGTAACGTAGTGGACCAGTCAGCTAGGGTCAATGAGTTAGTAGTAAAATCCCACGTGCCGTCGTTTACATTTAACGTATTACTACCTTTTCGGTAGATTGTTACTTCCGCAAAGACTTCTCCGTCTGCTTGATAGGGTACTCCCCAGGTCCAATCGGCACTAGGTGGAGTTAAATTACCCCTACTTACCCATAAAATTCCTCCAGTGGCGGGAGGATCATCGGCCCATAGAACTCCAGCGGGGGATAAACCAGTATCGTCTGGAATGGCTGTAGTACTGATAGGTGCACCGGGGTTACTTGGCCCTCTGTAAAACACTAGGTTTACTGAACCTCCTATAATACCATCTGACCCGTCCCCACCTAGTTGACCATCTTTGGATTTAATTGCTGAGTACTTTAGGTCTATACTTTTACTTCCATATACACCTCTCATTGTAAACTGTTCTTTATCAGAAGCCCAAGCAGAAGAAGGAGATACAGAGCCTGTAATATCCAGTGCTCCTGCAGCTTCGTCTGTGAAGCTAGCCGTGTATGAAGACCCACTAAAACCCGCTATAGAGTAAGTAAAAGGACTAGGCCTGGAAACATTTGGAGTTATACTGCAGTTGGTTGTGGCTCCAGGAGTCACAGTACTACCAGACCCCGCAGTGACTAATATGTCTATCCTATCTGAAGCTTCTACATTTTTATTTACTGTTGTCATATTTTTTTCCTTTATGCTGCTACTGTTGAAGTAAACGTTACTACTACATTTACATCGTCTGTGACAGAGCCTACCTTTCTGATTTTTATTCTAACTTGAAAAGTTTCAAACTCAGGCTCATAGACAGTACCAAGTACTGTGTAAGCCGAAATAGCTCTAGTAGTGGTTATTGTTGCCCAAGTTGATTCTGACCAATTGGCCGCAGGGTCAACGTCACCACTAACCTTCTCCCACCAGATCTCATAGCCGAGCCCTACATTAAGTGCTCTATCCCCCACAGGAAGCCAGTCGTCTGAGCCCACATTTGTAGGGGCAGTACACCCACTAAAACCTGTACCCGCATAACACAAGCCTGAGTTTAAAAAGTTAAGAGTACCCCCTGCAGCTTTCGGGGTAGTCTCTGCAGGAGTGCTCCATAGAAGACTAGTAAAACTTAGTTGGGCGGTGCCGGAAGGCGCCGAAGTGTCCGCTATTGCTACAGTACCAAAGCCATGTATAGGGGAACCCCCTGTTGAAGCCGCATACACAGCAGGAACAAAACTTTCTCCAGAATCCGCTCCATCAGAGACTATATCAATAGTGTAGTCAGCTGAGCCTCCCACTAATGTAACAGCTTGTCTAGCAGAAATTGGCGCTACGGAGCCAACACTAGGGTTTGTGAAGTCCGCTGTAGTAATTCCTACGGGAGAATCAAAAGATAAGTACATAGTATTAACATTAGTATTATTGGTTTCTAGGTGTATAGTAAGAGTATCGCCCTCTGCAGGAGTACTGCTACTAATAGTAAAGTTATATGTTTGTCCGGTTACAGTAACTGTAGGGCTAGTAGCTACAACACTTCCTAATGTAGCAGCGTCATAAATTTTCACGGAAAAAGTTTCATTAGAACTTTCAAAATCTACTCCTGCCGTATAAGTAGCACTAGTGCCTTGCCCTGATCCATTTAGTACAATTGTTTCTCTAGAACTGCCATTTGGAGGTGTGGGACTAAAATCAGCATCGTTGGTAGTGACGTGGGACCACTCTAGATATACTGTACCGCTAGTAGGACCACTGACTGCGAAATTCACTGTATCCCCTTCCTTAATACTAGTAGAAGAAGGAGTCACTGAGTAGGTACTAGAGGCCCCTGCTACAGTGGCTGAAATATTGTGAAGAGTGGGTTGATTCAACTGAAATAGGTCGTACTCTCCAGTTGACTCGTCTATTTTAAGCGTCAAACCGTTTTGTGTCTTCGTACTTAGGCCACCTGCTGAGGTACCCCCAACAACTGAGTAAACCCCTGAATTAGTAACGTCGGCACCACTAAAGAATAATTCCCATTCTCCTGAAGCATTCGGGAAGTTGGTTTCAAAAACTCTACCACCAAAGTCAGTATTAATAGTTTGGCCTGGATTTGTTATAATAGCTCCTATATTGCCCGAACCTTGCTTGACTCTAATAATAGACAGAGAGTCTGTTAAGATGATATTAGTCTCCCCTATATTTCTAACATTCACTTCAACAACATCCCCTCCCTGGCTCCAAGTAGTCGGTACCGGATATAGATAAAAGGGATTAGTAGTATAGGCAGGAGTAGTCACATCAACTCCATTTAGCTTATAGTTGTACTCCGGAGACAATACAGTACTAGACCGGGTCTCTACTTCTATAGATGAGGAGTCTGACGAACTGGCTGTGTACTGCGGGCTCAGTCCTTCGCCATTATACACAATAGAATAATCCGTAGCTATGATGCCTACATTTTGTCCTTTGTCTCCAGCAGGGCCCTTCCCGTTTATATACAGTTGTAAAGTATAAGTCTTAGGAGAGGTACTAGAGGCATTGACTTTTCCTATAATAGCATCTTCTTCAATATCTGGCTTAAACTCTTGAGAGAAAGCAAATACACCCGTTTGAGTCCTCAAAAAGGCAGTATTGACTTGTAGTTGAGTATCACTTTCAATAGATACAATAGTACGGTATTCTGAGGTTTGTACTTCAGTGCCTGCACTTGGGTCAGACGAAATTTTTATTAAATCTCCTATTTTAAACTCAGAGGTAAATACGGTGCCAACCCCTGTAGCTATAAAACTTCCTTCTACAGTAGAAACAGAACCGGAAGTAGCTACTAACCCATTATTCGTGTAGCCTAGAGGGACTATATAGGATCTATTTAATAATATATTATTAGTTCCCCTTACAACACTATCAGTATAAATTTGAATAGCTTTCCAAGGGTGAGGAGTAACTTCGTCCGCACCAGATGAGTCAAAATACAAATAAGCTTCTTCATCAAGACCCAAACCACTAAAATCTTCTTGGGTAGCTTCCGTTCCGGCAGTGTCTGGGAACGAGAAACTCGTCCCTGCTGGAGTAGAGAAAGTATAGGCGTTTCCGGCTAGTCTAACTATAGAGTCACCAGGATCTATAGAACTAGTAGAAAAACTATCCCCTGAAAGAACTCCGCCAACGGCTATGGAATTAATTCTTCTATTGCCCGCGGCGCTTAAGGATACGAATCTTCTTACGATAGTCCAAGGAGATTTTACTCCTATGTCATTTATAGTTCTAGCTCTTACAGTATAGATACCTTCCGAAACCCCTGATATCGACAAAGAATTAGAAGCCCCAGAAACTTTTTCTGTTTTAAAGTCGCTAAGTCCTGACGCCTCTTGGAAGTCGTGTTGGATCTCATACATAGATAAGAACCTATAGGGTATCTGTGTAGTAACCCCGGTGCTGTCCGTAAAACTTTCTATAGGACTAGTCCAAGAAACTTCTACTTTTTGACCCGTCGCACTTCCAAATTCGGCATTTCTAGCTTCTGGGAACATCTCTATAGATATGTTTGTCGGAGAAGGAACATCGTCTAGTCTTCCTGAAATAGGAATGTAGTCAGTAGTGTATACAGGAGGGTCTACGTCTATCTCGTCAAATTTTGTAGGATAATAATTAGAAGCTACTATAGAGTACTTATTATCATCTTCTTCGATACTTATTATTCTATACTCTTTAATTTCCTGTGTAGTTGTATCTTGCTTTCTACCTACAGCCCATATAACATCAATATTGGGAACGGAACTGAAAGCTCCAATTACTGTAACTTGGTTAGAGGCGCTCAGAGGACCATTTATATCTTTTACCTCAACTCTTGTATTTTTGGAGTAAGTTGTTATGACTGGGTTACCTGCTCCGTCAACTAAATTTACTGAGTCTTCAAGAGTTGAAATAGGATTACCAGCATTGTCCTCCAACAGAAGCGCCCCTCTAGTGTAAGCCTGGCTATTTAAAGTAACAGAATCCTGTGCTAGAAAAATACCTGGTTCTGGGTAAATTAAGTATAATATACAGTTCGCGGGGTCACCGCCTGGATAAGATATGCTTCGGTCCAAATTAATAACATTAGTTGTTGAACTTGGTGCTGTTCTTCCACTAGACTCAATTCCTATGTCATCTTTATCTTGTATATTAATAATATCGCCGGGCAGTAAAAAAGCCCCATTGATAGAAGTAGTAAAGCTTACTACTTCAGTTTCGTTTAATAGTGTGGCCATTTGCCACTTTGCAACTCTTCTAGCCTGTGACTCAGAAGTTGCACCAAAAGCTACAATATCTTTACTAACTATTTTGCCTTGCTTAGCAATCTCTCCTGTTTCTTCTACAGTTAAGATAGTTCTTTTATAAAATTCTTGAGGGTTATTCCAGCTAACGTTCACCTGATTAACTCTAGACTTGCTACCTGTGTACGTATAGTCAAAAATGCCCTCAGATACATTGGCAGAACTAAAAGTATATACGGGCTCTTTTGGTCTATCTTGAATAGGTGTAATTTGTCCATCTATCCAATAAGACATGCCCCTAAAAACACTAGCCAAGTCTTTAAGTACTTTATATGCTTCTGTGCGTTTAGTTAAATAAGTATTACAGGCAAATCTAGGCTCTTGACCTCCTTTTCCATTGTCTACGAGTTCATCACAATATCTGGCTATTTGGTATAGAGCATATTTATCAATTTCATTAGGGCTGATAAAGTCCCCTAAACCGTAATCTCTATTAGTTAGAATGTCGTAATATACCCACGCAGGATTATTACAATAAACTTTAGGGAAGTTTATATCATCTCTACTAAGGGTTTCGTCTCCTCTAAAAGAGCCGTCCCATGTTTGATAAACAGCAGCATCTAAGCCGGTACCCTTAACACGAGTATATTGAGCGTTAGCACTACCTATCTCATCCCTAGGAAAGTAATTAGAAGGTACAGCAATTTTTTTACCTCTTAGATGATAGGCTCTGGACGGAGGGCTATCGAAATCTTCAGCAGAAAAACTTACTGCACCATAAGCAGTTAAAGGGTAGTTAAATTTATCATATATGTAAGCTTGAACATTTTTAACTTTAGCTACAGCAATAAAAGTATTATCATCAGGGCAATACTCCCCCAAAGCTTCAGGACTCAGCCTGCGTATCTGTATATTCCAATCAACAAAAGGCTTGTATTTATCTAAGTTTATAGTAAACTCTTTTATAAAAGGACTGTTAGCTCCTTTTTTCTGGACAACTCCCGAAGATCTTCTTGATCCTCCGTTTCCATACACATTGTTAGCGTAGTTAATTTGAGTGCTATCTGCGGACTTGCTACCACCAGCAGGCCATGCAGGAACAGTTGAAACAAAGTCAGCACCGCCATAATCTTTACCATATATAAGAGTTTTTTTAGTCACAGGAGAACCGCCGGTATCAGCAGTATATTCCAAGACTATTTGAAATTCAGCATAAGCAGTTCTTGCCTCTCCCTCTCTACCATTATGTCTAAGACCTCCAGGGAACTCAACAGCGACTCTAACTGCGTCTATCTCCTCTAAAGTAAACTGTGAGAAATTAAGTGAGTTGCCTTGTACAACGACGGGTCCAGCGCTGCCCCCTGCCGCGTTTGACCTAAAAAGTTCTGATCCATTTCCTATAATAACAGAAGCGGAAGGAGCACCTATACCTCTACCGGAAAAACTACTTATAGGTAGTTGATACCTGGTCCCATTTTTGACAAATCCATATGTCTGATCATAGGTCATTGTAGGGGTAGAAGAAGAGGCATACTGCACGGCGGCTGAAAGTCTACAAGGGGTTTGATTAGCGTTAGTGGTTACTGGCTCTACAAGAGTACAAGTGTTATCTGTTATGCTGGTGCTATCGATCTTAACTAGTGCGTCTATTTTAACGGCTGCTCCAGAGCTAATAGCAGTATTAATAGGGGGATATATTACGGCTTGATCTGTTCCTACACGACTTACAAGTATACCTGCATACTCAGAGCCGTCTTGCCCCGCTCCGGCTATTCTAATAATATACTTACACCAGTCTGTAATATCCGTTTCTTCTGTGCCTGTAAAGTTTAGGAAGTACTTATCGTCAAGAGTAGAGGCAGAGGAAAAAGTTATATAACTAAAACCTGGTTTCATACTATTTGTTAAAGTGTCTGAAGGCCCAGCATTTAGTATCTGTAGATATCTGTCCCCATCGGAAAAATCTATATTAGCAAATAATCCGTTAGCGTCTGTAACAGAAGTGCCTGAGACAGAGCACTTTCCAGAGGATCCTTTGAGCGAGGTGTATTTACTATTGGAGAGTAAAGAAGTTTGATTAAGATATATACCGGATAGTCCACCTACTAAGCCTTCTATCTCTCCTGCAGAAAGAAGATCCACGATATACCCATATTGTTTTTCTATAATAGTCATTTATTTGTTCCTTGTTATGCGTCTAAGACAAATTTACTGAAGTCTGGAGTAATAAGCTCGTCGGCCAGTCCAAAAGAAAAGCTGGTAGAGGTATTAATAGCAGGACCGCCCCCCTCTCCGCCATTAAAATTAATAGAAGACTGGCCTGACCCAGAAGTTCCGTTCCCTTCTACTATTCCATTATTAATTCTTACTGGGTAGTTTGAATAGTATGCAGATATAGCGCCTCCTCCTATAATTAGCTCGCCATACAGTACTGGAACTGCCAGTCCCTGAGCTACGTTATCTACGGGGCCACCAAATAAGTAAGAAGGGTCGTCCGCGTCTTCAGTCTCAGGGCCAGGAGCTAGTAACTCTACGAGTCCTCCCACAATTAAAGAGGCCCCCGTAGACCAGAGAAAAGGACCAGCCGGGCCAGCAAAGAAACCGGCTACAACAAGAATAATCCCTAAAACTATCTTTAAACCGGCTTTAGCGCCATCAGGTACTTCTGTTATGATAATATCCTCATCAGCTACAGTAGACAGGTATAGGTCTTCGGGATTCATTAAAATGTCCTTACCTTTTCGTATCTCAAATGCAATATCTGAATCTTTACTATCTAATAAATACTTTCTGAACCCAGGGGTTTGACACCCTATTAACTTAAAAATATCCGCTACTGTAGCGCAGTCAGTGTCCCAGACTTTGCCGAATTTAGAAATTTCTCCTATTAAATGAACTTTTTGCATCTCATATACCTCGTTATGTTCTTATTCCATCCGGAATATAGCGATTCTCTGCATGAGAGTCTATTTTCTGCGTGGTGCATGAAAATACCCTCACCTAAATAAATACCACAATGGTTAGGTACCTTTGAAAGCACACTAAAAATTATGACATCATGTTCTTTTGGTTCTTCTACCTCTATAAAGCCAAAGGAGTCATATAAATCATCAAAATAATTTAACCCTTTTAACCACCAGTTATCCTCAAATTCTATTGCTGGAATTATAGTGTTTAGTTTAATTCTGTAATAGTCTCTAACTAGAGAGTAACAATCGTTTGTACCAAAATCATACTCTCTTCCTAGTAAGGGAGTATCCTTCTTTTCCGGAGTATGAATGAATTTTGTAAAACCTGGCACTGAATAAGCAATGTAAGGTATCCCTAAAAAATTACTTACCGCTATATCTTTCTCGCTTAGACCGTTTTCATCGTCTGGGTGACTGTGTACAATTGCATAAATATCTCCCATCATAGAAGCTTTTATGTATTCTTCTGCGGGTATTTTAAAATAGTTTAAAGGATCCTCAGCGTCGTTTTTGCAAGGTATCCATTTTAACTTACCTCTCTTATTTAATATAATCCCACAACCTTCTTCCGGATAGCAACTTACTAAGTGCTCTAAAATTTCTTTATCGCTTTTGTTGTACACCAGGAAAGCCTCCAAATCTTAAATATTGAGTTGCTGCTATAGCCTGAGCAGGGACGGAGGAGTTAGATATTTCCTGAGCCCCGTAACGTAAACTGCAGGATTTAATTTTCTTTCCACAAACATCACCAGCGGTCCAGTAGGCGCCTTCCTTAACTTCTGTTATAACGCTAGTATCAGTACTAAGAAGTCTGATCTTCCAGAGTACTCCGTCTTTAAGTACATAGTCATTGAACTTAGTATTTTTATATCCATAATAAGTTGTGCCGGGAGAAAAGGGAGCCCACGTACGGATTCTTCTCCAATTTACTTTGTCTGTATCAGAAGGAGGAGAAGAGCTAGAAGTAAGAGCTTGCCAGTAGTTTAAGCTAGAAACAGTACTTACAGTAAGTCCGTCAGTACTATACCTATCTAAATCCTGAGCAGTGGTATATAACGAAGCAGCAGTTGAACTTGCCGTCCAAGGCGTAAAGCCTCCTCCATATCCTATACCAATTATATACTCATCAAACTCATTTAAGAAAAGTCTAGAGCCATAGCCATCTTTCAAGAATCTAGAGTTCCAGTCACAGCCCCCTGATCTTACATTTTCTGGTAGGTCTGTGGTCGCTCCTTTATATTTGAAGGGACAAGCACCCCCGACTATAACTCTTCGAGGAAGCCTAACTCCCTGTAAGTCAAAAGGGGCTGCTAACTCGAAAGTTACATTCAGAACATTTTTAGACTTTATTCTGTCTACGAAATAAACAGTTCTAGGGTACTCTACGGGAGATAGTCCCGCACCTACATCTCCGGAGTTCCCCACTAAGTACTTTTCTAGAGTAACTCGTTTAGTAAGTTTTGAGCCTACTAAATCCTGCAGATTTAATCCCCCAATAGAGTCTGAAAGAGCAGTTCCTACATTAGCTATAGATAGTGTCGGTCTAGTAATGGCACCGTCTGCTTTAATATCGAATCCTTCCGCTTCTATAGGTATAGCTGTATACTCTATTTCTGCTCCAATTACATATTCCGACCGCCACTCTCTAAACCTGACGTTCTCTAGAGTGGACCCGTCGAACTCGGCTTTACCAGCGTAAAAATATGCGAATGATCCTTCTGCATACTCTAATTCATACAATACTATAACTGAGGATCCTGGGTCTTGTAGCTGCGCTGTTTTTATAATATCTGTCATGGTATTACTCCATTAAATGTCGGTACATTTACTTTTCTAAAAGTCGCAGAACAAGAGTATCCGTACTGTTCTGTAAAGTAAGTTTGAGTGAATTTCTCACAGACTACCTGAATAGTTTCTTCTCCCCCTCCTGAAGAAGGTACAGTAAAGGAGAAGGCAATAGTGCCTTCTCTTGCTTGGAAAAAAGCAGTTAAAGTGTCAATAGTTTCTTTACTTCTATTCTTAAAATTAACACTAAACATTTCCTTTATAGGATTAATGCCTGCTCTGGCCCGCTGCTCATAGTTCTGTATTTTTACCTGTCGAGCCATAATATTAGCCTTTCTAGATATGTTTCTATCAGGATTAACATAAGTTACAGGTGACGTGTCTAAGTGTACTCCTAAAGTCATATTAACTCCTATAAGCGCAGGGTATAGATACGGTTACAGTTTTTCCTGCATCAGCAGAAGAGCATCTAATTAGGCCTTGTCTTGGGAACACGGAGACTTCTCCTGCATTAAGCGTCCCATTATCTTCGAGCCCCACTACAGTAGCCTCTACACCATCAATTTTAATACTAAAACCCTCTCTTACAGAGGTTTGCAAGTATAAGAAGTTGGAGTTAAAAGCCCCGTTGGAAGATCCACTAGTTCCTACCTTTACAAAGAAATCCGTTTGCGATTTTTTAAATACTTGTCCGTGCATATGACCCCAATTGCCGTTCCCGTGAGTTGCAGCGCTCGTATTAACAATACTTACCGCGGTTGCAAAACTGGTAAATACAGCCGGCATTAGATTCTCGCTGCTACTCGCTAAAGAGGTATATATTAGTTTATCACGAAGATAATACTTAACAGTGGTACCAACTCTTTCTATATTAAAAGGACAATACCTATCATTTATAACGTCCCTGTTACCCAAGATTGTGTCCGTTGAATTCGTGTTGCTGAGAAGCACGCTGGTTAAGCTCGTATTAACAAGGGGTAGGTTGTTATTGCTTCGGGGATTAAACAGAGATATTACACTATAGTACCGGTCACCTGCCGGTTGAGTGAATACTACACTTCCAGATTCTATTATCTGAATAGTCATGGGGGTAGATTGTGCGCCTTCATTCATCATATCAGAAATATTTGCAGATTGATAAGAGTATGTATTAGTTCCCTCAACAACCGCAGATTGCATGTTAATAGTGGTAGAACTAGAATAATTTGTTATTAAACTATCAAAAAGTTTTCCAGGGATCACTTTGAATCCATAAAGTATCTCCGCTTCCTCTAGCACTCCCTGAGCTGGTGAAGCACCATCAGTGTAACTAGCAGCGTTTACTAACCCGAAAGCGGTTTCTATTTTCCAGTTGTTATTACCATCGTCTTGATTTCTGTGGTCAAGCAAGCCCCATTCTCTGGCATAAGGAGTACCACTAGAGGACGTCACATATTGCCCTTCAGGATTTAAAAGATGAGTCTCTAAATTAAAATCACCTGTTGTAGCTTCTGAAGAATTATACCTAGCACTAACATGAACTATTGGTGCACTAGACATCGTGCTGCTCACAGTGAACCCTAGGCGTGAGCGAAATTCAGGATACTCTCCATGGCTCCAACCTGAATTCATTCTCCTTGAATCAATCTTGCCGCCGGAACCTTGCTTATTATAATAAGCAGTTGTGGAACGTGTATCTTCAATTACAAATGCGGATCCCCAAGCGGAGGCGCTAACATCACTGTTGTTGATTGGACTAATTCCGGAAGATTCAACATTGTCATAATAAGTAACGGGAAGAAGCTCTGAAGGAGTTGAGGAAGCAATAGTACCGTTTGTAACCTCCGTAACTATCTCATTATCCCACATAGAGAGAGTAGGGCTATAAGACCTAACAGACGTTGCCGAGTCTGCTACGATTCCATCTACTACATGAGCGGAAATGGCCTCTCCTGAAACAAAAGATTGAGTACTGCCTGCATCATCAAAAGAAATAGTAGCCCCGCCAATTAAAGCATCCGTCGTGCCATGAGTAGACTTCAAAGTAAGAGGGTCTGCGTCACTAGTTCTAAGTCTCCAGATAGAGCCGGTCCATACATATCTCTGCCAAACGTCGCCCGCCATCTTAGAAGCAGCAGATACGCCTTCAATAGTCCCATCAGATATGGGAAATACATAAAACTTGTCACTGCCACAAGTAATTAATAGTCCTCTACCAATATACTGAGTCTGGTGACCGTTTTCCGCAGTCCAGACATTAATAGCCATGTTGTCAAGCCTGTTTGTAGTGAACGTAAATTTATACACATTGGTTGGTGAACTAAAAGTACCACCACTATCTGAACCAGTTTTTATAATACAGTCATTACCGTCATCATCGACATGCTCTGTATGTCCCAGCCAATATGAGTAGTTAAATTGAACATTCCACTCCCGAAAACTGTTTCGAAGGCTGCCAGCAGGGGTGAAAATAGCCGGGCCATAAGGGCCGAAGTATTGAGCGAGGTAGCCGACGCTAAAGTTTTCAGGAAAAGTATCGCCTGTCAATAATTCAGTATAGCCTGCACCTGCGGGCCCAATTTGAGTCCCATGTGTTAGTAATACAGGAGCATTTCTATTAGTCCCCCCTGAAAGGTAATTACTCTGATTAGTGTTTAAATGAGCAATATACCAATGGCTCTGAGTTCTGGTACAACCTACCATATTCACCCAGTTTCTTCTAACCCAGGGAATTAGGAAGTCATCCATCGTAACACGTGTAGGTACTTGGTTGCCGTCGGAGAAAGCATACCCGATTCTATTCGAAGTACCCCCAGAGCTACCTGCCCATAAGATTGGAATAGCTCCTGAGTCCTGCATTAATTGTGTAGTGTCGCTAGTACTGTCCCACCATACACCGCTCACTGTAGCATAATGATATATGCCAGTGTAGAGCATAATAGAATTAGGGTTAGTTTCGTAAAGCACTAGTAATTTATTATCAGTATTTTTATCAGCGACCATAGACAGTACTGCGGCCCATTTTCCTTCAATAGTTGCTTGAGTAAATGTAACCCCTCCAGTACTAGTACTATCATAACCGACCCAGGTTGCTCCATTATCTGTCGATTTTGCAAGAGCTCCGTTCATCATAGCCCAAGCAGTTCTATGAGTCCCGCCTACAGCGAGACCTAAACAGACTACATAAGCATTGTTAGCTACCGTAGCCGCTACATCTGATATAGAAGACAAGTCTAAGTTACTAACAGTTGGAGATGCTGAATAAGGACTGGCTATTTTCCATAGTCCGGTATCCTGACAAGCGAGCCAAAGAGTATCAGAGATTTCATCATACGCGTGGCCCCCTATATTAGTAGCGGTAAAAGCAGGATACTGTAGAATGTTAACAGCACTATTCTCTCCGGTCTCTAAATTATAGAAATGTACATTGTCTTCGATCATATCATAGAGCTTTAGAGGACTACCTGGAACTACCCACCTTCCGTAGTTTTCCATGGCGCCGCTTCCTTGCTTAAGAATGGCTCGCCCAGAAGTCGCAAGGTCGCCCGTATGGTCTCCCCAGTCAGAATAAGTTTTTACAGTTTGTACATTAGCCTCCGCAATGCTATGAAGAACTTGTATTCTTGGTACCAAGGTATTATTTACATACCCAGTTACATATCTTTTTCTCAACGAGTATTCGGCCGTTCCTACCCCTCCAGTTACTCCACCTATATCTATGGACCATAGTTCAGGAAAAACAGTAGTAGAGTATGGGGTGGTGTCTAAAGTAAGTGTTGCATCCGTATTCGGTATTTCTCCAGCACTGAAGAAGGGAACGGTAGCACCAGACACTTTCCCATAATATTGTTGAGTCTTATTAGTATTAGAACCAATCATACGAGTTACCCAGGCTGCATCGAACTGACCACTTCCTACGACAGATATAGAGCTAACGAAGTCTCCTACATTAGTATCAGTGGTTTGTACCTCGGCGGAGTTTAGGAAAACAATACCATCCCAACGGTGCCCAGAAAAATTAGCGTTGGTCTCCAACTGACCCCAGTATTGTATACTTGGGTGGCCACCAGTATTGGGCTTACCCGCGACATAAGTAGTATTGGGCCTACGACTAGCAAGAGGTACTTTAAAAGGAGAATACTTAGTATCATTTGTATAGATGCTAGTGTTACTCATATTTGCGCTGCTGCTGCCTGTGTAATAAGCAAGAGATTGTACTGGTGTGGGGTTAGGTACCCCCGACATTAACCAAGTAAGAGCAGACATTTGGTCATATGATAAAGTAGTTGATGAGGTGGGGAAAGTGAATTCTATTTTATAGACCACAACAAGAATTTCTGTAGTAGATTGCGTGATAGCTGGTGTAAAAGAAGCAGCCGTTCTTGGTTTTGGTCTACTTGCGATATTGTTCTTGGAGCCGGCTTTATATGTAGGTCTCGATTGTGTCCAACCTATAGTATGAATATCACGAGTTCCTGACACGGGGGGAAGAAGTTGTTGAGTGAGCTTAAGAGTAGGTGTAGTAGTCTGACCATTTCCTTCCACTACTGCAAAGGGGGTTCCTTGAATTTTCTGAAACTGCCAAAACTTACCCGGCTGAGATCTTACAGTACTACTAGGGGCAGCTTCATAGTGATCATTAGCATACATATAATGAGTAAAATAACTGGCTCCAGCAGATTGGTAATAAGCTATATAGGGGTCCTGGGTTGATTCAGCTGTTGCGGCCGCGCCAGTGCGAACAGTTTGTATACTGAGAGACATGGCGCTAATAGCGCTAGTGAAGTTAGCGTCGTAAATTATATTCTCTATCCAGTCAGACTCATACAGTTCTTCGCCCGTATTAGCGTCTTTTTTTGTTACTTTCACAAAGCCTTTCATTTTCATAGATTATGTCCTAGTTATATTATTAATTTGCGCGGAAAAGGTAGTTTTACCTTGTAATTGCACTGTTTCTGTTTGAGCTGTAGCGATAGTATCTAATCGTACAACATTGTTTATTTCTGCTTCTACCAAGTTAGTTCCTGATAGAGTTAAGGATTCGGTCTGTTTAAGGAGCTTGGGCTCGTTTCTTGTAATGTCTGTTTCAGTTAGAGCCTTTTGATCAACAGTACCAAAAATAATTAGGGACTCGTTAGCTGCAACAGGTACAGATCGAAGACGAATTGCATCATTGATCCTGGCTGTAAAGTCTGTATCGGCCCTCAGAGTAATGCTTTCTGGTAGTATACTCGGAAGCAGCGTTCCTGATGTCTCTACAACTAAGTCTACCGTGTCTAAAATAGGCCCCGTATAGCCTGTCGTACGAATGTTTAATACCCAGTATTCAATAGACTCCGGAGAAGGAACAGCTTTTTCAAGTTGAAAGCTTCCTGTAGAGCTAATATCATTTCCTACTGGTAAGAAGGTTCCCTGTACAAGTACAAAGTCTACCCCTGCCGTAGCTCCCTCTATAGTCCAATAAATTTGTTCAATAGGAAGAAAAGTACCCTTAAAGTAAGCAGTAATTATAAATTCTGGGCTACTGTTTGGTCCTATTGAGTAAGAAGCTACTGGTTGATATAGGCTGTTTGTCAGTTGTCCCCCGGCGGCTAGAAGAACAGTAAGATTCAAAGTATCAACTATAGGGCCAGCTACACTATCTTTTCTTAGTTGTAAAACACGAACTTGATCCGAAAGTATATCAGCACCATTTACAGAAAAATTACCCGTACTAGACGCGAAATTCCCTGTTAAGTTAATAACTCCAGTAGAAGGAGTGACTACTCCATTTCCGTTTTCTAAAGACCAATACAAGTCATTGACGGGCTCATAATTTAATACTTCGACATATATAGTTGTTGAAGTATTTTTTAGAATAAACACGTCGGTCAAATCCGCGCCAACATTATCTACTAAGCTAAACGTCTCTGGACCTCTGGAGGTGTCTTGTACCGTTACTAGTATTTGGTCTAATGTCGGCCCACCAATAGAACCCGATCTAACTCGTAATGTAAATTGCTCGGTCGCTTCTGTTGTTACGTCAGCCAAAGTACTTATCTGAAAACTGCCTGAGGCCAGAGTTAAGGTTCCCGAAGTAGTAAAAGACCCTGACACTTCTACAAAGTCTGCTAAGGACGCTCCGTCATCGAGAGTCCAATACAATATTTCTGGTCCTCTCTCCAAGCTACTTATATTTACTACTTTCGTCTGGCCCTCATTCATAGAGAAGTTAGGGTTATTTATATTAACTCCGGAAGTTCCCGATACTAACTCAAATACTCTTACGAACTGGGCAGTTACCGAACCGACATCTGCGTTGAAATACGTAGTAGTATAGTTATCGCAATATACTACAATAGTTTTCTCACCTGATATTTCATTACTGTCTGGAATAGTGAAATCGAAAGTTCTATACTTAGACCTATCAGCAAAAAACCCGGTTATCGCAGTAATTTCTTCAATAGGTCTATTATTAAAAGTTAAATTATAAGTTTCCTCTCTACCATCTGTTCCTAGAGATAATCTGTTTTCGTAGCCGTCACCAAAAGACATAACAGAATATAAAGGTTTTATATTCTTTTTTATGTTTCTGTCCGGCACCACAAGGGTCGAAGTTAAGTCTAGAAATCCTACTGTCATGTTATTGCTCTAAGTACGCGCAGGGAATATTTACAGTAACTGTTTTACCCGCGTCTGCTGCTGCGCAGCGAATAAGGCCTGATCTAGGGTAAACGGATACTTGTCCCGCGACTAGAGTCTGTGCGTCATCTAATTCTACTACATCCGCCTCTACACCATCGAGTTTTATTGAGAAAGCTTGTCTATTGGCTACTTGAAGAAAAAGAAAATCAGGGTTAAAAATTCCGTTGCCTGATCCAGAAGTGCCCACTTGTACCCAGTAATCATTACCCGCATCTATTTGTATGTCATGTATGGTCGAACTAGAAGAATATCGATCTTTTAATTCACCAATACCACTATAAAACCTTTGAAACCTAAAGTCAACAAGCACTAAGGATTCAGTGCTAGAGACGAGAGAAGTATAAACTGTCTGTCCCCTGAACTCGTAAGAAAGAGTGGTACCAACTCTTTTTATTTTGAGACCACAAGGAGTTAATAAAGGAAACGTTCTACCAAACTGCATTTGAGTAAGCACACCACTTTTGAACATCGAAGAGCCGACAGTGCCTGTATTAAGTTCATGATCTCTAATTGTGCCAAAATTACCGGAAGCCGCTTGTTGTGAGACACTTCCTACAGTCTCTCCCGATATAGTATGTTTAACAACCCCTGCTTCAATAATTTCTATAACTATAGGGCAACTACTAAGGGAGTAATACAAAGTGTCTCCCGTATCTCCCGTAGTTTGAAAACTGAAGGTAGTAGGTTCTCCAGCTTTACCTAATAAAGTCGCGTAGTTATCAGCCATTCTAAACTTAAACCCATAGTTTATATCTGAAAAGCTTGAGCAGTTAGTGTTTGAAGTAGAGGGGCTAAGACCGTCTGTAAATGTAGTTGCGTCTGCTAAACCATAAGCGTATTCAATATTATATCCTGTAGTAGGGGGAGATACTGAAGGGTTAGTAGTATTAAAAAACAAGAAGTCCGACGGCTGAACAGTGGTATTTGCAGCCTTTGGCTCAAGAATAGAAGAAGTTAGAAGAAAATCCCCCGAAAAGGCATCAGTAGTTAACATTCTATTTGAAAGATATCTTCCGGAAACAGGCCCATTATACGATACCCCAGTTTGACTGGTGTTGAGCCTAAATTTAGTGTAGTACGGGTACGATGAAGACTGAAAACCTCCCTGATTATAAAGGAAGCCAGTATTGATTGGTACTCCCCCCACAGAATCTGAACTGATACCATAAGTACCAAGAAAACGATTATTAAAAAAACTACCTGTATTAAAGGTGCCTGCAGTGGGTGTGGGGTTATTAACGTTGTGCTGCTCTTCATTATAACTCTCCGCGGGGTAACACCAAGGAACCAACTTTCCAGGATTATTTTGAGCTATTACTCCTCCTGTTACTTCTTTAACAAATTCATTTGGGTAAGTACTCTTACCACTGTAGTATGTAGTAAGTCCTACGGCAAGGTCATTCATAATCCCATCGCATACGACGGCAGATATACTCTCTCCTGAAGTATAAGAGGAGGACCCAAGATCGTCATCAAAAGAAATAGTGGCCCCGTCAATTAGAGGTTCAGTCCCAGAGTGAGTAGGTTTTAAAGTTAGAGGGTCTGCGTCACTAGTTCTTAGTCTCCAGATTGACCCTGTCCATACGTATCTTTCATAAATCTCACTGATCATGCTATTGGCTGGATCCCACCCATAATATTGATCCCCTACCTGAGAATACTCGTCGCCATTAAACCTCAACCCTTTTCCAATATACCAATGGTAGTAGTAGAGTTCTTCAGAGAGTTGAGCAATTAATCCGGTAGAAAATCTAAATAACCAGAACCCTCGGGCTGGTGCAGCCGGGGCCGCACCGGTTACAGTCTCGTTGTAAGAGGTACCTACTAGTAGTACATCATTATTATCGTCATCTACAGTCTCATAAGGTACCGACCAAGGGTCAGTTTTAAGAGCTGGGCTCTGTGTAGGAAACCAGTTAAAAGCACTTGTTCTTAACGTTCCATAAGCCGATTGCCCGCCAGATCTGCCCGATGATACATATTTTATTTCTGGATTTGAAAACTGACCAAAAACACTTGGGGAAGCTCCGAGCTGTCTTTCAAAAAAAAGTTGCCGAGGCACATAGCCCGCAGGAACCGACTGAGTGCCGTCTTCAGCGTAACTTACTATCCACCAAGTAGACTGGGCCTTACCCACTCCGTAAGTAAACCTAAAAAGTCTTCTCATCAGGCTCATATCATGAGTATCTGCGAGTGCATCATTAAACGTAGTGTACTCATAACGTATAGCAAAACTATAAAATGTAGAACTAGCGCCGGGGCTTGCTTTCTCATAAAATAAATTAAAACTAGAACTAGTTGGGGATAAATTAGTACAATCATTAAGACTGCTCCACCAAGTGGCTCCCGTTGTAACTAGCCTAGTCTTGTTCGGAAAATTGATACTATATAAGTTGGCCGCTGTTCCTGTAGGGTCATCCGCATAAAATATCAATAGTCTACCGTCTGTATTTTTATCTGCTTTTAGACCAATAGTAACGCTCCATTGAGCTTCTATATTGGTCTGTGTAAAGGACACGCCTCCTGTACTCGTGCTATCGTAAGCTGACCACGTACTCCCATTATCAGTAGACTTAACTAAAGCACCTTCGATCATAGCCCAAACAGTTCTAAAAGAGCCTAAATTTATTCCCAGATCTAAAGTATACGCTTTATTTTCAGTGGTGGTGGTAACATTCGAAAGACCTGCTACGTTATGGTTAGTTATACTAGGAGACCCTAAAGGAGTCGATACAGACCAGATTCCCGTGTCTGTGCAAGAAATCCAAAAAGTATCAGATACTTCATCGTAGTCATACCCTGAAATATTAGAAGGAGAGAACGAGGGGTAGTTAATTACATTAATTCTAATAATTTCCTCATTCAACCAGCTTAACAATACTATTTCTTTTTGGGTTACATTATAAGTATATCTATCATCCCCTGGAAACATTCTTATAGGCATATTACCTTCCCAATTTTTATTTATCAAGAAATCAGTGCTGAGGCCCGATAACCCAATCTTATTGGAGTTGCTAGTGTCATAATCTTCATAGCCATCCAAACGACTAAGCGGACCTCTCCACTTAAGGATGTTGGTACCGTTGATTGTCACTTCATTATGCTGGGTTGCTGCGGATTTTTCAGTACTGCCGTTCGCGCCATTTATGCTTTTTATATTGTGGCTCATTAGCTTAGGGGTGAAGGTATTTCCATCAAAGCTAGAAATGTAGCGTTTCATAAAAGAGTACTCAGCGGTACCCACTCCGCCAGTAGAGCCCCCAAAGTCTATTTTCCAAAACTCATGGTACTTAGGGTCATATAAAGAGGTATCCAAGGTAATAGTCGCCGAAGTAGAGGGCAACTCGGTTACCAGGAAAAAAGGTACAGTAGGGCTATTGACTTTTCCATAATAATTTTGAGTCTTGTTTTCTCCTACGGATAATAGTCTTGCTGGATTATGTACTATACCTCCTGGACTAGTTTCGCCCGCTACAAAACCAGTTATATGGCCCTCATAACTAGCTCCTCCATATCCAATTGGAAGTTCGAGTTTATGAAAACCTAGTTGGTCCCACGCTCGGTAGTTCTCGTTATCTTGTCCAGAAAATTCCTGGTCGTTTTGAAAGGTTACAAATCCAAATGAGTTTGGTTTATTAGCAATGTCAGTACCAGTCCAGGAAAGTATTGGCTGGTTTCTTCTAGGGTAAAAATGACCTCCGGACCACGTTTCCCAGTTTCTATAAGCACCTGTTCTGCCGGCCCAAAGTGATACTGGATAGCCACCAGATACTGAAGTACTATAATTGAAGCCTCCAGGGACATTGAGATGGTTATTTCCGGTATTCGTAATAGTCATATTGTATGTTGAGGACGTCTGTATAGCACTCAGCCACTCTGTTGCCCAGTCATTTCTTTGGCCTAATTGAATTACAACTGTATATTGAATTATAGCGAATTGACTGGAGGACTGTACAACAGGAGTAGGGTTACTGGCTACGGTTATAAACGGTAGAAACGCAGTAGTAGAGACCGAATCATAGCTAAGACCAACACTATGAATATTCCTAATCGCGGCCTGAGTCGGTGGATCCAGCTTTTTAACAATTCTCATAGTTACGGAATTATAGTCTGCGTCTTGAGTAAGGGCAGTCGCACCGACCAAATTCACCGTAAAATACCACCTACCAGGGTAGGCAAAAGAGTTTTTATCAATACTTGAGATATAAGAATCACCACATACTATATTATACACGAACTTTTTAGAAGTATATGACAATCCGCCTATGCTACCCCAATAAAAAGGGGACTGCATGAAAAGATTTGAGTTCAGCACAGCATTATGCCAAGTTTTTTCCTCGTGCTCTAGCTCGCCAGTTTCTACATTGTAGAGAGAAATATCCACGTAACCTTTTATATTCATTAATTAATTCCTAGTTATAATTGATACAGATAGCGATTCTTGTATGCCTATTGATTGATTTGTAATATTCTCGTCAGAAAAGGGCCCCGCTATTATAGGACGCAACCTTATATAGCCGCTTAGTAGAGAGGTTGACTCAAATTGACTTATTGACTGATTAGTAGTAGTATCCAGCCCTCCACTAAATATAAGTACAGTTTGTCTTTGTATATCTCCTGATAATAATGACGCAGCCTCGGATATCCCTATTGATTGATTTGTAATATTCTCGTCAGAAAAGGGCCCCGCTATTATAGGACTCAACCTTGTAGAGCCACTTAGTAGAGAGGTTGACTCAAATTGACTTATTGACTGATTAGTAGTAGTATCACTCTTTGCAAATATGCCAATCTCACTGTTTGCAATAAAAATAAGAGAGGAGGCTACTATAGGCCCAGAAACACTGTCTGTTCTAATGTTTATAGTAAAAGACTTTGCATCTTCAGTGGCTACTCCTACTAGTTGGAAAGTCCCTGTATTTATAGAAGAAGTGCCCGTAGGAGTAAAACTTCCGGCTACAAAATCAAAGTCTACTCCTTGACTTGCGCCTTCTATAGTCCAATATAAAAGCTCTACAGGTACTCCCACTCCTGTACAATACATATCAAGAACATACTCAGGGCTAGATAAGTCGGACAGCCTAAAAAATAGTTGCTCTATACCGTTTGAGTCTACTAACCTTCTTCCTATAAAAGGAAAAGTTAAAATAGTTATAGTATCTAATACTGGCCCTGAAATACTATTTCTTCGTAATGTTATAATATCCGTTTTTGGCTCTGTTATAACAGTGGAGGTAAGACTAAGATTTGCCAAACTCTCTGCGAAAGTTCCCACTAGTTTTAGTGATCCTAAGCTAGGAAAGTAACTACCAGAGGACGTATCAAAGTTCCAATATAAAAGCTCACTATTATCGAAGTTAGTAGTCTTAGCAGCAATCTCAACAGTAGACTGTTTAAGAGTTGTTACTTCTGTAATAGGAATCCCATTATTATTCGTCCAATTAAACGCGGGAGGAGTTCTAGATGTATCGATTACCTGTACTTGTTTACTTGCTATTACTGGCCCTCCAGTTGAGCCAGTTCTGATACTAAGTGTGTATGCTTCTCCGCCTTCTGTTGTAGTATCATTTAAAGTTTCTATACTAAAGGAACCTGAAGCAGTAGATATTGAGCCCCCTGTTGAAAATGAACCACTTACTGCAGTAAAATCTGCGGTTGTAGCCCCGTCTAAAGTCCAATATAAAGTCTCTGCCCCTCTTTGAGACGTAGAGACATTTATTACTTCAGAAACTCCTTCATCTAAAATGATACTGCTGTTTAATATAGTGGCGGAGGATAAAGCGCTGTCCTCTTCGAAAACTCTTATAAAGGTGCAGGATAGCGAGCCTATAGTATCTGTTACATATGTTCTAGAGTATCCTTCACAGTATACTATTAAATCTTTTTCGCCTGATATTTCGTTACTGTCGGGGACTGTAAAAACAAAGTTTTTATACTTCTCCCTCTCATTAATAAACCCTGTAATTCTTTCTATCTCACCTATAGATCTATTAGTAAAAGTTAGTTGATAGGTTTCTTTAAAACTATTTGTTCCTACAGAGATCCTACTTTCATACCCCTCTCCATGAGACACTAAAGAGTAAATAGGTTCTACTGACTTTTTAAAGTTTTTATCGGGTACTACACGAGTACTAAGTAAGTCTAAAAATCCTAGAGCCATTACCCTCCTCCGAATGGGCTAAGAATCCCTCCTGGTCTTTTTTGGTTCTGAAGTTCTGATTGAATTGCAATCGCAATTCGTTTCCCTAAGTCTGAACCTTGCTTGCTATCTTGTTCTGTGCTAGTATTAGATGAGCCGTCATTATTAATAGTAACCCCTACTTGAACATTATTAGTATCCCCCATACCTTTACCCATCTCTACAGGTATTGATTTTCCGTTTGGTAAGGGAACTACAGCTTCTGTTCCGTGAAGCGTAGCTGGATAGCCTGAAGTGGATCCTCTAGCAACCCCGCCCATTGAATATCCTTGAACTACTGACCCATTTGAAAATATGCCGCCATTACGTCCAGTTACTGAACTCACTGTTAGTGCCGCGGTATTAGCCACGATAGCTGCAGTATTTGCAGTATCTGTAACAACCTTTTTGACACCAAATGTTTTGTCCCAAAGAGTCTGTAAAACTGTAGCGAGCTGTAAAGTTTGTGTCACTTTTGCTAAAAATTCTCCTGCTTTTGTATTCTTTAGTACCCCGGACAATAAACCAGTAACTGCGGAAGCAGAGGCAAGAGTTGCGGTATCAAGTTTTTTAATAGACTCTACCAAACCGCCTTTTTCTTTTCCGCCTTCCTCTTTAGGAGTATCATCTTCTGTTGATCCTCCTGGAAGAGAGTCTGACATCAGATCAAAAGCTGGGGGAGGGGTACTCCCTGCATTTGGATCTCCTAACCCCAATCCAATACCGTCGGGGCTTGTAGGATCTCCTGCTGCCACTACTCTAGCTACAGCTTCTGGAAGAGTAGTGATTATTTCTACTATTCCTGCAAGGCTTTCTGCAGATGCTGCTTTCTGTTCTCCAATAGCTTCTATTACAGAAGCTTTTTGTTCCTCTACTACAGTACTTACTGTTCTAGGTAAGTCGTTCCAGCCTGGCAAATCATTTAAGTCCGGGAAAACTGTCTCGGATTTTGGTGCTACGTCCATATTAGCACTGGTAGCTCTAGTATTATCGCTCATACCTTGTCGAAGCGCTTCATCACGAGCACGATCCATTTGGTTTTTACCACCTAACGCCATTGTAGAGTTTTCAACCTGAATATCGGCACTCTTTTGAAGCATATCTTTAACACCGTCTACTAGGGAATTCCCAGCTTCTAGGATAAGATCAGCACCAACTCTGATCGCTTGTGGTAGAGACTGTGCGCTAAGTACAATATTTCCAGCGCTTTCACCAATAATAGTACCCGCAGCAACTGTTGAGGCCTTCACTTGTGATAATATAACACTAGACTCTACTAGGGAATTCCCAGCTTCTAATACAGATTTGGTAAGACTATTTTCGTAAGAGAAGTCTACTTCCGGCAAGGTAGTCACTGGGGCGGGAGGTTCTGTAGCTTGTGTTGGAGCACCCCCACCTGTTGCGGCATTTACCGCAGCAGAGGCTACAGCGGGGAGGTTTGAGCCTCCGTCTTTACAAGTACACCTTGCACAAGCTTCTCTAATTGCCGCAGACATAGTAACAGCACCCTGCTCAAAGGCCTTACGAATACTATCGCCTATCATTTCTGAGCCACTTCCAAGAGTAGTTTTGAGCTCAGGAATAAGTTTCTCTAAAGAAGTGAGAATAGCTTTTGATGGTTCCACAGTAGCTTTTCCTGCTACTTTTGCTGCTGCTTCTACCCCGTTTTTTATTTCAGTGTTTATTGTTTTAGCTGCATTGTCTATCTGTTCCGGTAAATTAAGCCCTAGTTTTACCTGTAATGCTTCGGGAAGTACTGCTTTAAGTATCTCAAAAGCCACAATCTTAGTAAAAAAGTCTGCAATAGTCTTAAGAATGCTAGTAGCAAAATCTCTTAAGCCCTCTTTTAAGCTTTTAGTTCCTTGAAGAACAGATTGAATAGTAGAGCTAAGTTGATTTACTAAAGTGTCCCCTAGTTGTAATCCAAACTGTTTCATTTCATCCGCAGCTAGTATAGTTTCCTCTACTAAAGCCTTTTGCAATGCTATAGATCTTTCTAGGCCTTCTTGTTCTCTTTTGAATTTATCTTTTAATTCATTAGTTAGAGCAGTAGTAGCGACTGTTTGGCTATTTGTTAGGTCTAGCTCGAGTTTTTCTAGTTTCAAAGTTTGAGCTAAAATATTATTTTGTGACTTATATCTAGAACCTGCTAGACTAACTAATCTGCTCTCTTTAACTTTGGCAATTGCTAGAGCATTTTGGCTTTTTAAATTGTCTTGAAGTCTGGAGTCTATGTCATCTAAAGCTTTTTTAAGTGCGTCTAAATCAGTTCCAGGTGCGAAAGCTTCATCTCTTTTAACTTTAAAATCTTCTAGCTGTCCAGCTAAACCCTTAGTACTATCAGTGGCGTCTAATTGTGCTCTTTGAAGAGCTGCAATTTGAATACTTATTTTATTTGCGTCTTCGGAGCTAGAAACATTACTTAAGACTTGCGCTGTAGTCTCTAAGGTGTCATTGAATGCTTGATTGTTTGCAATCGCTGCGCCAGCTCTAGTCTCTAGTTTCTGAATATCTGCTACTAAGTTTTCTAAAGCTTTAGGATCCTTTAAGTCGAAGTTTTGAATTGACGATAAGAATTCGGGGTATATCTTGGCAACCTGTAAAAGTTCAGGCAATAAGCTGGCAAAAGTACCCTCTAAGTCTTGTACACCCAGAGCTTGAGCTCTTAGTGCTTTTTGAAGAACATCACTAGTATTAACGGTTACTAAGGCATTTGCTCTTTGTATTGCGGTGCCTGACTCTAGAACTTTGGCGACAGATCCTATTGCTTTTCCGTAGCTTTCTGTAGCGTCTTTTAAGTCTTCTAAAGCGTCTTTTCTTTTTTGCTCTTCTCGTGCGGCGGCCTGAACAGAGCCAAGATAGCTTTCCAGGTTACTGCCTGCTAAGGCATCAGAAGCAACAGTAATCTCTATAGGCTCGAGATTTCTTAAGTTTTTTATATCTGCTATAATTCCTTCGAAAGGACTAAAGCCTGCTAGCTTAAAAATTTCATTGTAACCTGTAATAACGAAAGCAACAAAGTCTAAGATTGCATTCGTGAAGTACCGGAACCCATTAGCTATAGCGGAAATTAGTCCGTCTATGCCTCTAGCTACTGACTTTGCAACATCTAGAATATTTAACTTCAGAGTTTGAAAAGTCTCGATTATAAGTATGATAATACCTACCACACCTGCGAGAGCAAAAGCCTTATTTACAATGCTTCCGGCGAAGGCAGCAGCTCTACCAATTTTACCCATAGCAGCAGCGCCTAATGCGCCTATCTGTGCAAACCGTCTTTTTAGTTGGAGAGTAAGTCTATCAAAGTATCCAAGAGTTTTAACCGTAGTAGTCTTGGTACTAACATTTATCTTTAACATTGCTGCTTGAAAAGAGCGAACAATCTCTATATCCGCACCCCTAAATATGCCCGTTTTAATTACGTTATGCTCTTTATACTGTTTCTCAGCGCTTTTTAAAGCTCTAGTAAGAGTGCCTTTCTGGGCTGCATTGAGAGCTTTACCTTCTTGCAGACTCTTTAGGATAGCGCCCCTACCTTTGCCATCTTCTGGTGCTTGAAATTTAGAGGCCTGTTTCTTTAAGTTGGCATTGGCTTGATCAGTGAGCTTTTTTTGAGCTGCTGCTGCATCTACTAGCGCCATCTCATATCTTCTGATATTATCTTCGGCTTCGTCTACAGCTGTTTTTTGTTTCATCTGCCACTCACTAAAACTATTAGCCATGTCATCAAGAGGTAAAGCCGCTCTAGCTATAGAAAGACCCAGTGCGCCAAAGATGATAATAGCAGCTTTTGGGCTTCTGCTAATTAGGTTTGCTATTCCTTCGAATGCAGGCAATAATTTTTGAGTTATATCTTTGACAAGATCTGAAAAAGTTACTTGAAGCTTTACAAAAGGGTTAGCGGCTGCTTCTGAGTCCCCAAATAAGTCATTTAATTGACGCTGGGTTTCTACCAGTACTGCTTGGCTTCTTTCTGCTGCTGTCAACTGCTTTACATTTTTACCGATAGCATCCGCGTAAGTTTGCGTTGCTTTGGCTAAGCGCAGAGTAATACCTAATTCATCTAAGAGTTCAGGTTCTGCTTTTGACACACCTCGGACGAGACGGTCGAATGAATCTTCAAAGTTTCTGCCAAGGGCATTAGACGCTTTCTGCGCCCCCACAGCTAATTCGTTTAATTGAGAGGGACTAAATCCTTTTGCCACACCAATAGCGGCAGCTTCAGATGCTTTTTGGAAGTCGAGCATACCTTGAGAAGCGTCTCTCAAGCCATCAGTTACTCTAGAAAGAGCCTGGCCCGTGGTAGAGGCAAAAGAAGTCTGAGAATCTTCTAGGAGTCTAATGTCTGCTGCTTTTTTGAAGAAGTTAAATGCTGCTGAAATAGCAAAGACATTGGCCGCTAGAGTGGCATAGGCGGGAACGAGGCCTCCAGTGATGCCTTGTGCCATTTTTGAAAAATTCTTAGTAGTATTAGAGGAAGCCTGAGCAGCACCTTTTAATCTTCGATCGGTGCTCTGTGCAGACTTACCTACTTTGTCAAGTTTAACACCAAGTTTTTCAGCACTAGCTTCTGTAAGTCGCATAGTACCGTTATCATCAATGATAATACTTACTTTTACTTCTTTATTAGCCATTATCCCTGCACATTATGGGTGTAATTTTTTCCACCCGCTTTAGATTTTCTTTCCTCTGCCTTGCGTTTTGCTTCCTGTTTGTCGTTTATTTTTTTAGAGTACCAGGTTTCAATTCTTGAAAGAAAATATACTACCAATTTTTTGTCTTCTATTTCGAACAGATCTAAGAAGAATCCTATACTAGACCAGTCTTTACCTAGATAAGTTCCAGACATCCCATCCCATCTGTCGGGCATATGATTAAATACTATAAAAGCAAATTGTACTTCATCAGGCAAATCAGCCGTAGAAGGAGGCATTCTTTTCGGATCTGGCTCAGTACCTAGCTGTTCACACATAGCTAGGTAAGTATCAAGACTTATGTCTCTGTCGAACTCAATGCTAATTTGGACAAGCCGGAGACATTCTTCGACTTGTTCTTGGTAAAATTTTCTAAATCAGCCAAGGTATCGGTAATCCAAGTGTCAAAGCTGCTAGAGTTCTTCATAAGAATCTCCGCTTCATCTTGGGAGAACGGTAGTTCAGTATTAGGGTCAAGGTCGCCAGTATCTACTAATAGAAGCTCTTCTAAATAAGATAACTTCAGGCCTTTCCATCCTTTAATAACTGCGTTTACATACTCGGTAAGGAACTTGTCTTCGTCCAGGGTCTCTTCTGCTTGGTGGGTAGAACGGTTGAATTTCTTTGATAGGCATTTTTTACGAAGAGACAGTAGCTCTTCTCGGGCTAGATAACATATATCTAGTTCCCATCCTGGCATTCCCGGAAATTCAATGGAAACGGTCATGCTGGGCTTCATTAATGTTTTTAGAGAGATTTGACTCATTTAAATTAGTTCCTTATATTATTATTTAAAATAAGGGGGAGCAGAACTCCCCCAAGATTTTAAAATTATAACTAACTAAGATCGAAAAGTCAAGTTTTATTTTTTTGTATCACGCGCCTTTATAGATGATAGTCGCTTCATCAGTATTGTCAACGTTTCCAGCATTTACTTGACCATGGAAGGCAACATCTAAAGTAAGAAGGTCTTCAACATTGACTACTGGGATCTCTAAATGAGCAGTAGGCAAGTCAAACGTCAGTGACGGAGCGCCGACGCCTCCAACATTGATTGCCATATCAAACGAGTTACGTACAGTTGTAACATCACCGACAAGGTCTGTGAACAAAGCCCCAGATTTTGTTGCTCCAGTATCTAAGTAGCAGGTTACGTTACCACTAATAGACCGTGTACCCGTAATATTTGCGATAGGCTGATTTACTCGACCTAGCTCTTCTGGGGTTAAGTAAGTGATATTGTTTTCGATAGCAATACTACCACCAGTTAATACCACGTTATAAGTAACATCGGGAGACGCATCACTACGAACAAGGTCCATAGTAGAGATACGATTACGAATAAAGTTATCCGTAGCTAGTACGTCTAATTCAACTTCACTAGCTGCTACAGTAGTATTTGTATTATCAGAAATAGTTCGTGCAAACCCTGACCACTGAATAGTGGCGATTCCGTCAATATCAAAGTCAATAGTCGCGCTATTTACAACAACATCATTCAGCTTGTAAACCTGAGCAGTACCACCAGTAGGCTCAAACTGAAAATATAAATTCCAGCCATTTGTCATACTAGAAATATTACTGCCATTCAGGTTAAATGCATTGGTAGTAGTAGTTGGGGCACTAATAGCTACGGCTGGCGAAAGTGACCCGTTTGAAAATACTCCCGTTGCTGTAGTAAAAGTGTCAGCCCCAAGTAAAGCAGCCCAGAGGGGCTCTTCGATTGACCGGCATAAGCTGCCTGTAGCAACGATCTCAGGTCGAACATAAGTACTCATGCTCCACTCTACTGGCGCCAAAGCGTCATTGAAAAGCAATCTAGCCCTACGTGAGGTGGTTCCTGCTTCATTAACTGTAATTTCGGACGAGTTCACCGCCTGACTAAAAGAGAAGCCATCGAGTACGGGGATTTCCCATCTATCACTTGCTTTCTCCATGACAACGCGAACGTCTCTTGTAAATTGTAATGCCATTTTATTCTCCTACAAGGCTAGATTTTATGCCTTGTCTTAACCTGCTGGTTAGTATCTTACTTCCAGAGTAATCTCTCCAACCGCTAAAGGTTCTAATGCGCCTTCGTCAGTATCTAAACTTACAATAGTAATTTGTTGTACTGCTTGAGCGTTTCCATCCTGGTCGGTATAGCCCAACGCAGAATTAGTTTCTATAACAGTTTCTATGTCTTCGAATAATTTTTCCAAAGCTAACATAGCATTTTCATCTTGAACATATACTCTGATAGTAACTGTCATAAACCTATCTTTGTACCCACCACCCTGATACTGTCTAGTCTCAGAGCCAGCACTAATATGTACTGCGGGAAAATCCTCGACTTCGTCCCAGAACTTTAGTCTGGATAGTACGTTGTTGTAAAGATTTGTTCTATAGGGAGTATTCCCATTAATTTCTCGAATTTTGGCATTGAGAGCGTCAATGATTGCCATTCGGCGCGATGTGTATACTCTAGTGCTCATTATACTCTCCGGGTAAAGAATCTACCTATTATAAACTCTCTTGCTATTCCTCTAATAGATCCTTCAATTAATATTCTCGGGTCTCTGGCTTTTGAAGCCCAGGGTGCTTTACCCGCACCTGGTTCAAATATTTGATAAGGGTTTTTATCGTATGTATATCCTATACTAGGATACCCTTGTGGGGTAGTAAGTATGTCTGTAATTTTAATACTACTTGCGAAAGCCCCGCTTCTATTCTCTAGTGCAGGTGCTCCCATATTTTTACGAATCTCTTTAGGAAGCCTAGCATTTAATAAATTCTGTAATTTTAATAAGTTCTGTCTGGGTGGAGACTTCTTTTTAGTTGCTTGATTACTTTGAGTATTGCTTTTAAGAGTACCTACGGATATAGCTCCTCCGGTTAATCGTTTAGCGTTCTTATTACTTACTATTCCGATATTAGACTTATCGCGTTTTGCCTTAGGTACTTTTTCTTTCTTTGACTTTACTTTAAAATTTTTGTTTTGAGCTCTTTCAACAGCATCGACAACTTGATTTATCGCAATTCTTTTAAGTTTCTCTGCAGGAGACATACTGGCAGCTTTATTTGCAAAGTCGTCTACATCTTTGAAAAGAGCTTTTGCTATTTCTTTTTCCATCTGAGCACGAAGATTAATCCAGTCATAAGATTCGGATCCGGGCCTATTATCTACTGAGGGCCCTACTGTTCCAAATACCTCTATCTCTTTTCTATAGCTATTTGACTTTTGCTTTTCTCCACTGTCCCAATTAATAGATAGTCTACGAAGCATATCGACAATAACATTTTTGCCTGCTTCTCGTGCTTGTGAAGTACTGACAGACATAGAAGCCCCAGAAGCTTTTAAACTTCTTTCAATATTTGATTCTATTGTTTTATCACTTACTTCAGAACTTCTAAGTTTTCTAGGGCCTTTTCCGTCCTCATTAACTTGTCTTCCTGTAACAGTATTACCTAATAGTCTCAGTCCTTCGGAACCCGAAGTTTCTTTTCCTATGTGCAGAAACTGTGTTCGTCTCGTAAACTGAGAACTCTTCGAACCAAAAGCAGATTCACTGTTTCCTTTTAAACTATTTTTAAAGCCTCTTCTTATTAGAGGCAGAGCAATATCAAATATAGGAGCCTTTAATTTCTTCTCCCGTAATCTAGGTTGATAAAGCAGTATATACGTGGGATAAACATTTATGGTTTCCCCTTCGCCCAAGACGTACTTACTAGCATAATTATTAAAAGTTCTTTCTGATACTTTATTTAAAAAAGATACAACTTTAGGGTTTTCTAAAGGATCTCCGTTTACTATTTTTGACATAATAGCTGCAAAATTCTTAACTATAGTGTTCCTAAAATCTTCCTTAGTAAGACGAAAAGAGTGAGGGTTATTTGCAGCAGAGTATTTTCTGGCTATTGTATCGAAACGTGCATTTCTATTTAAAGAACTTCGAATAATACCATCTACAATAGCTTTGCTCATGAAACTCTATACATATCCAAGACTCTACGAATGTGATCTGGAAACCCAGGATCATTTCGAATAGCAGACGCTCCAGCTCCTTCGCGAGTTGCTGAACCAATACTTTGTCTTTCTTTCCACTCATCTTTGTGGTAGTACGTTACTGTGTCGGCAACTGCCAACTTTAAATCGTCTGGTATTGAAGCATACCCTGCTAAGTAAGTTACTTTAACAGACCCTACTCCGCGAGGCCAACTTCTATAAGCTCCGGTTTCTTGTGTTCTAAACACAGAGTCCGATATTGTATCTAAATACCAATCATACCCTACAGGACTAGAGTTAGTAGAAAATAGTTCTGTGTATGGAGAGGACTGGCCACTTCTTTCATAAACATTTGTGATACTAATAACAGGGCTATACTTTAACTGAACTGTATAAGTATCCCATTGAATATCAAACTCTTGGGTGTACCCAGGAGCAGTAGCATACGTATCAAACTGGCTGTTGCAATAAGTTCGGACAAGCTGACTTACACTCGTAATTAGCGTCTCTAACTTTTCGTCAAACTGCGTAGAATTAATACCTTCTAGTAGTTTATAAGTATCTAATGTTATTAAATCTGCCATATTTTTCCTAAAAAGGTATGGGGAGCCCGAAGGCTCCCCGTTCCAATTTCTTATTTATTAATAAGACTTACCAACTACCTGACCGGCAGCTGCAAACATCCTATCGAAACCTCGACGCTGTGTAGCAACAATAACACGCTGCTGTTCAGCAACTTGATAGTCTTGCTCTACCGTGGCACCACGGAGGACAGGAACTACAAAGTTACGAGTGTTCAATGCGATACCCCAAGGAGCGCCATCAGCGGCCGCAGGGAACTCGTCACAAACAAGTACGCGTGAACCGTATACTGAACCGACATCACCATTCAATTTAAGGGCGGTATCAGAACCAACTTGGTTAACGTCTGCAAAAGCAGGATCATCAATCAACTTGTAGTAAGCATCCAAACCAATGATATAGACAACATCACGAGCCATACGACCGTACTTACCCATATCTTGACGCATCTTTAACAGATCATCAGCAGCAATAGCGTAGTCAGCAGGTGAAGGCTGAGTCATTGAAGTATACTTGGAATCGGCATTAGCTAATTGAACCAATCCTGTATAACCACTAGTAATCAAGTCATAAGTAGCTAACTTACCTAGCAATAAGGAATGCTCGATTGCACGTGCGTGTGAACGAATCATTGCTTCACGAATGTAAGGAAGTACTGGCATAATAGCATCTTCTTCGGTTTCGTTAGCGATGAAAGACTTAGACACCAACTTCTGAACCGTGAGGATTTTATTTCCAAGCTGTACACCAGCTTCGTCACCAAAGGTCGCTGACCGTTGGTCAAGGTTACCTTTTGGTGCAGTTGCGTCACTAGAACCAGGAGTAGAGCCTGTGGCTAAGAACTCAGCATAGCCAGCATCTGGCATGAGAGGAACAACCATTGAAGCGGCGTTCATTTGAATTTTGCGGAACAAAGGATCAATAACTAGTTCCAGCTCAATATCACGCTCTAGTGCAGTTGAAACCTGAGTTTCAAAGTTCGCTGAAGTTGAAGTAGGAACAGCAATACCTGCAGCGCCATTTACTTTCTCCATAAGCTCGCGACCCATCTTAGTGTCCCAACCTTTCTTGGTAATAACACCTAAGAGGTGAGCTTCAACAAGCTCATTTTCAGAAAAGTCAGATTTTGCGTTACGGTCAGCGAATACTCGCTTGCTTTCACGAATCTTCTCAATTTCTGCAGATTTTTCCTTTAGTTCATTTTGGTATTCGGCAGTAATCGCTGCAAGATCAGCGTCTTTTGCGCTCATTTTTGCTTCGACGTCAGCCATTAAACGTTCTGTACCACTGGTTACAGCGGTTACAATCCGAGCTTCTTCTTCAGACTTCTGAACTTCGGCTTCTTCGGCAGCTTTTTGTTCTGCTTCCAATTTCGTTCGCTCTTCTGTCTTGCGCTCAGCTTCTTTCATTGCCATTGCAGTTGCGGTCTTTTCGACAGCAGCAGCCACAATCGCATCGATATCGATATCACTCATAGTTTTCTCCTGTGCTTCGACTCTACTAGAGTCTTTGGGCATTGATTCGTTTACGGAATCTTGATTTGTTTCAGTTTCCTGAAGTTTATTAGATTCTGTTAAGGAATCTTGGGGGTTGAAAGATTTCTTGAATTCTTCATACTCAGACTCTGAGTTAAAAGATTTAGCAAGAGAAAAGGTAGCAGCTTGGTTAGCAGGAACCGAAACTACGGAAACCTCCAATAATTCTGCGTCCTTAATCTTATATCCATCGGTTTCGGTCATATACTCCGCATCCTTGACTCGAAACCCGACTGAAAAAGCTCCAAGGACGCCTTCTTTAATTAATTCGCCTACGTGGCCTGCTGATTTAGCAATTTTTGCTTTTAACTGAAGACCATTGTCGTTAGTTTCTAGGGCAATTGCTCTACCAATCGGCTGATTGTAGTCATGATTAAAAAGAATAACTGGATTGTTTAAATAGTTTTGAAGACCGCCAGCTTTTGTCCAAGCCTCTGTCTCAATAATATCTCCAACTCGGTCAGTACCATTAGTACTAGCCATACCCGTAATGTGGAGATCATTTCCATCATCATAGGCTTTAAAGGTGGAGCCAATATGAAAAATTTTATTCACTTGATTCTCCTGTTTTCACTGCTTGCCTCAACCTTTCAAGAGGGCTAAGCTGTTCTTGAGCCTCAACTGGCTCAACTTGCACAGGAGTTTCCTGTACTTTTTTAGCTGGTAAAGGTTTATCTTTACCAATTAAATTCCATTTAGATTTATTTACTCTACGAGCTGTATAAATAAAATTTTTATACTCACTACTGCCTACTAATTCTTTGTAGAGAGCTTGATTTCCGGAAGTAGTCCAATCTCTTTTACTATATACCTTCCCTTCTCGAATAAAAAAATCTACAATCTCTTCCATTTTTTCTTTAAGATTCATCTATATCATTTCCTTCTGTTGGTCTTCCACCTTCTGTGGGATTAGCTGCGGAACCCGCGATATTTGCTGGTACTCGTATTTCTCCGGCACCGAATATTTCATCATAGTTTAAAGCCTCTCGTGCTTCATTTGGAGTAATAATCCCAGCGTTTACTAATGTGGAGTAATATGCCGCAGAATCTCTAAGTTCTGGCTGTAGGGCAGGTATGTTACTAATATCGCAGGTAAGTTCATACCCAAAGAAACGCTCTATTGCTTTATTAATTTTTTCTGCAATAGGTAGGATTGTCTCTAAGTAGTATAGTCTATGATTGGGTCTAAGATTTGCGTTGTTGCCTGAGTCTAATAAGATGGGAGGTACGCCTAGTACCTTAAGAATCTCTTTTTCAGAAGATTCAATAGAGCTTTCAAAGTCTAACTCACGAAAATTAACATTGGATATAGAGTCAAGTTCCATACCTCCGTCTAGCACCAATGGACGTCTACCGCCTCCGTCTGGTCTATACCGCGTGACCCAAGATTGAATCATTCTCTCTTTATTTTTTTCGCTAATAACTGAAGGTGATTTGATTACAAGACCAGGTACTGCTCCGTTAGAGAAGAAGTTATCCTGGAATTGGCGCATCTTAGTAAGCTGAGACATAATACGCTGAGCGGCTCGAAGTCTACTAGTACCTCTGTAAATGCTATGAAAGCTGTTCTCTTTGATGTGAATGATCTCACCAACAGAATAGTCTATATTCTTTTGAAAAGTAAACTTATTAATATAAGTTCTAGTATCGGGATCAATATCTGTATAAGTTGCAGGTAAATGGTATAGGTGTATCCCGTCAAAGTAGATGAAGATGTTTCCATCTAAAATATAATCGATTATGAGGTTTCGCTTAAAAGTAGAAATATCTTGAAAAGGATTAGGCTCCCGGTTAAGCAAAAGATTAACTCTAGATCGTCTAACTCCTTTAGCAACCGAATTCAGTCCTTGAATCGGTTCACCTACTCGTAACGGAATTTCGGCTGTGTCGTCTACAATCATATTTACGGCACGGTTTACAACTTCTAGATACTCATAATAAGCCGTATAATTAGTAATAATCTCACGGGAAGATATAGGTCCTGCGCCTTCAAGACTTACTACAATCTCTTCTTGCGCGGGATTTAGTTTCTCCTGTTTCCAGAAATCATACCAAGCCATATTTTTCTCGTTGTATCTCTACCCAGCGCTTCTGCTTTTCTGCAGTATGCAGCGGAGGATTTCTACCGTAAATTGAATGTAGTTTTAAATGGTGGTCGTGACAAAGAGTAACTGTTTCATCGTATAGTTCAGCCCAGTTATCCTCTATAAATTCGTCTCTCCAGATTATTAAGTACTCGTCTGTATAATGCTCTGGACGAAGCTTTTGCTTCTCCCCTAACCATTTACGTAATAAAGGGGCTAGGGTGTGAAAATGGTGAAAGTCTAACTTTATCTTGACGCCGCATATGCGACACTCAGAACCCTTCTCGTATTTCGATTTTGCCCTATCTCGTATGTACTTTACAGGGTCTCTTTTTAAATCTACCATTTATTTTTAATCATTATACTTTCGGGTTAGATGAAAGTCAAGAAGTATTTTTTTCTTGCCTTTAAAATGTTGGAGCACTCTCTTCAAAACTATAAAGTGCGTACCTTAACGCGTCTGCCATATGGGAGGAAGAATCGTGAACTGGCTTTTCCCGAATTAAGTTAGGGTTCGGGTCCCATCTATACATATCTAGTGAACGTAATACTTCAGTGCACTTATGGTCTACGATAAGACGATCATTATCAATAAGACTTGCCACATGACCAATCCCGTCAACCACCGATTTCTTGGCGTTGATAGTAGAAATGTCATACTGCTGTGCAAGATCGAATCTTGTTTGAGCGGCGGCTGCGTCGATAAAACAATAGTCGACCTCTCTTCTTTCAATAATTTCACCAAGGAAGCCAGCATGTTCCTCTGTCGTGCGTTCTGCCGCATAGTACTCTTCCATTAAATAATATTTGTGTCCGTCATATGCGATACAACAAAATGCTGTGGGGTCTTTAAAACCTACGTCAAGCCCCGAGATAATATCGCAGCCTGTAAAATCCATTTCTGATAAGTCTTGTACGCACTTATCATAATTAAGTGTCCAAATCTGTCCTTCAAACACATTAAAGTCTGCTTCGTATTCCTGAGCAAATTCTGCGGTTGACATAGAACGTCGTGCTTCCGCAATATCAGTTTCTGAAGCTCTGGGGTTATCGTGCCAAGTTGCTTTAATACTCACCCACTCTGAAAAATCATCGGTGAACCCACGATTAAAAAAACGGCTAAACCAATTATTCCTTCCACGAGGAGTACTAATAAAGAGAGCTTTAGATCCCGGCTTATCGAGTGTTGGCCGGATAGCAACATTAAACGCTGTCTCTCCATCTGCCAATGCGGCCTCATCAAAGAGAACAAAGTCATAGCTCCTCCCTACAACAGAATCAATCTGATTTACAGATCCTAGTCTAATAGTAGACCCATTTGTTAATTCAATTACACGATCTTTTGCGTTATCTCGCGCTACTTCTAAGTCAAAGTGTTTTATCAGATTGCGTTGTAAATCGAATGAAATGTTAGAAAGATTGTAGTTAGGACTAACAATAAGTACATGACATCCAGGAACGAGGGCGACGCATTGGGCGATAATATTTCCAATATAGGTCTTCCCTTGACGACGACTAAGAGCGCCAACAATGAA
>Ga0222715_10000583_pt1 | contig 36481 bp, 35 predicted proteins | sample C33_9DmetaG_FD_165056 | JGI IMG/M metagenome (GOLD analysis project Ga0222715, IMG submission 165056) | Estuarine water microbial communities from San Francisco Bay, California, United States - C33_9D | ecosystem: Environmental > Aquatic > Marine > Unclassified | place: USA: California...
CTTCACTATCAACATATACAATAGAATCATCTTCTCCAAATCTTATAGTAGATAGGTACTCTCCGTCATCTCCTAATCCTACTGGATATGAGTGAACTATAGCATCTTTACCTAAATTTACTTGAGCTGAAATATCATCTTCAGATTCTTTAATTGGCTGCTGCTCACTGTATACCCTTTCTTTTTCAAAGTCAGGAACTTGAGATGCGTCTACTACATAGCCATCTTTAAGCCATACTTGTGTTTGTAAGTTGTAATCAAAAACGCTTGAATCCGAAGCACCATCTTCCGAACCTGATGTAGAGCCATCCGTATCCGAAATTTTTTTTTTACCGTATTTTTGCTTGAAATCGTTTACAAGAAAATTAATATCATCAGAAGACTCGTTATTAGATTCCATTTGAATAACTATACCGTCTAATTTAACTCTGTCTTCCTCGGACAGCATTAAATCTTTAGAATCAACTTTAGCATCTTCAGCGTTTTTAGTAAGAAGATTCATTCTTTCAGTAGACTCAGAAGATAGCTCCCCATTGTTGTAAGCATTCATTAATTCTTCATCGTTGCTAAAGTCTTCTATTTCTGTTTTTTCTTCAGGCACTAATGGAGTATCTATACCGCTTTCTTTTCTAGGGTCTCCCTCTGGAAGTGATTTAATGTACTCATTGTATTCTCTTAATCTTTTTTCTTCTTCAGTCTCTTCCATTAGTAATTGTATTTATTCCTCATGTTTGTCTTTTTGTTTTCTAACTCTTCGTCAGATAAATTAGAGTTTATAGAATCGTGCTCTTTGTTTAGTTTTTCTGCCATATCTACAATAGACTTGAACTGAGCTAATTCTTTGTTTGTAAACATTTGACTCAAAGGTACTAAAATTTCAGTTGTTTTATCCTGCTTTGTTAGTAAATCTTGTAGTTGTGAGAATGAGTCCCTATCCTCTTTAGGTATTTCATTTAAGGTTTTTAAATACTGTTCAGAACTCATAGGAATATTTGACTGAGCCTTAGCCAATGCGTAAGGAATAAACTTAACATTAGGGTCTCCAGACTCTATCTGTTCTTTAGTTGCTACTTGATTTGTAGATATGTCTACTGGCTGTATCCTTACGTTATCAGTAACAACTCTAAAACTTTTGTCTTGAAGTTTTTCAAATCCAGCTACAGCTCTAGGAAATATAACCCCAGGCTTTAAAACTAAAGTTTGTAGAGTTTTAGGATTATTAAGATTAGCCTCAGAATAAGCTAATGTTGTTATAGGTGTTGCTGCTCCTCCATCCACAATAGCAGTATAATTTGATAATTCTCTGAAATCATCTGAAGCTAAAGAACCTGCAAAGTAATCCTTAGATTTGCCTCCCCCAACAAAAGAACTTACTGGTTTAGCTGGTCTATATGACCTTCCTTCAGACCATCTATCGTACAGCTTATCTTCTGCGTAATCAGAAAATGTTTGGCCTCCATATCCAGGAGCATCAGGTTTTCCTGTAATTTCTAGTATTGCGCTTTCAGTAGGGTCTGAATTTCCTTGAATCTCATCAAGATACATTATAGCTATTTCATTAATAGCTCCTACACTATTTTCATTAGAATAACTTCCATCAGTTTTTAATTGTATTAATCCTTTTATTTGTTCTCTAGCTGATAATTCACCCTCTTTATTTATTTTACCAGTTTCAGGATTAAAACCTCCACTTAAAACTTTTACAGAATTGGTTATTCCTCCTAAATAGTCTATTGGTTTTGGAGCTGATATTAATTCAGACTTTTCAAAGTTTAATTCAGGAATCTTACTTACAGGAACCCCATTATATTCAGCTTCATTTTTACCAAAATCAAATCCATTTGGGTCTAAGGAGTCTATGTATTGTCTCCTCTTTTCAAATTCATATACATCTGAGTCTACTGTAGAGCCGTCAGAATTATGAGCTACTATTCTTTTCCCATCCTCATCAATTAGATAACCATCATTATCTAATATATAATCTCCTGATTCTTCATCTTTCATTGGTGATTGCTCTCCAAATAAGTAAAAGTAGTCTTGGCCATCACTTGCATTTGAACTAGCTGAAACAACATCTTCAGGAGTCAACATCTTAGGAACTTTTTTTAAAGAATCTATATCGTACAATAAATTTCCTTTTTCGTCATAAGGATTTTGAACAGAAGTACTTAAAAACTCATAGGCTTGAGCCTCTCCACTAGAAAACTTTCCTAAATCTATTATCTGTCTCTTATAATCCTCTATGGTAGCATTTACCTCAGGCTCATCATATCTGCCAGCCATATCAACCTCATATTGATTGAGCTTCTCAAGGAGATTTTTTCTTATATTCATATAAGGCTTATCAAACTCTCCAGTAACCTTACTTAATTTTGGTTTAGGAGTTTTTCTTGAATTATCCAAACCATCATTAAGATTAGAGTTAGCCTTTTGTTTGTTGACTATTTCAGCAAACTTAGGAGTTTCAGCTGCCTGATAATAAATATACTTTGACATTATTTTTTAAATTTGAATTTAGGTTTATAGGAGCCTCCACTCATATACTTTTTAGCAAGCTCAGAGCTCATCTTTTCTTGAACAGACTCAGGAAGACTTGAAAAGCCTTTCATCTTGCTAGGAATTTTTCCGCTATCTTTATACATAATTCCTTTCTTAGCCATTTGCTCTTCAGCTTCATTTTCCATGTGTTCTAGGTCCTGCTTTTCAAACCTATCAAATAACATAGCCATATGATTCATCAATCCTTTCTCATCACCATCTTTCACTAAGTCTTGCATTTTCTTAGTATCTTCAGGGTTAAATATAGACTCACCTCCAGTAAGCTCTCCTACTTTCTCTCCATCCTGCTCTACATCAGAAACTCCACCCTTATCCATAATATCTATAGGATTTTTATCGTGGTCAAATTTACCTCTACTAACTTGAGGCTTTCCTTTTTCAGGAGTTATCATTCCTTCTTTAGCAACAGCAAGTGATGCTCCACCAGTAGCCGCAGCCTTTACAGCCTCTTTACCTACCTCATATGCGTCTTCACCAGCAGAAACAAAAGCTTGTTGTTTAGCCATTCTAGCTGCTAATGCTGAATCCTTAGATTCTTTTAAAGATGTTTGCATTCCTTTTAGTTCTTCCGTAGCTAATCCTCTTCTAACCACATCTTGAGAGCCTTCTTCAGAAGCTTTAGCTTGTTGAGCTGAAGTCAAAGCAGCTTGAGATTTATCCATAGCAGCCAAGTCAGCTGATTGTCCAGAAGCTAGTATAGCAGAAAGGCCAGCCATTGCTGATTTAGCTCCACCTTTTTGAGCAGCACCCATTGCTGTAGCTTCAGTGGTTTTTTGAGCCTCTTGTTTAGCCTCAACTAAACTTTGTGATATTGGCTCGTCAACCATCTTTTGAAGAGTGGTAGAACCTTTCATTTGAAGTGAGCTCTTATCGAAAGCATCTATATCAGACTGAGTTTGAGCAGCCTTTTGTTCAAATTCTTTTTGAAGTTTACCAGCCTGTATACCTCTTACAACATTACCTCCGATACTGTACTTAATCTTTGGTCTGTATTTCTTTTTAGATTTCTTGTTAGATTTTTTCATTTCTAAATTTTTACAAATATAATAAATTATTCTTCACTAAGCTCGCTTTTAGAGTTGTTAGAATTAACACTATATATCTCTATTGGCTTCTTAGTCCTCTTAGTTAAAGTAACATTCATAAAGTTACCTTTCATTCTATCCCCTTCAGCTTCTCCTGACTTAATAACATAGGCAAAACTGCTTGTTAATGCTGAGTTTGCATTTGATGTCAACGTATATGTGGTAGCTCCTATTGATTGTATAGTTCCAATTAGAGTGTGACCACCTTCTTGACTAAAATATATATTATCTCCTACATTAACTCCATTATTTGGAGTATCCGCTAAAGTAACAGTAGTTGAATCTACAGCTGTAGTTATGTTTCCTAGTCCAAAAAACTCACTATTACCAGGTTCTCCATCAATATCTCCAGTAGCAAAAGGAATGTCAGAATACAATAATCCTTCTTTTCTATTGTATGTGGTTTTATCTATACTAGTAGAAGATAGATTTGTATCTAATGTCGTGTCGTATGATGTCTTAGTTCCAGAGTTAACTCCATCAGCAGTAGTATCTTCAGCAAAAGTACCATCCACAGTTAGAGATTGATATGTTTTTACTTTATTAGGTAATCCATTAAAAGGAAACTTTAATTTAGTTTCAAAAGTTTCACCATAAAATGTAGAGTGGTCTGAGCTTGAGTCATGATGCCATAACTCACCATCTTTAAAAGAGAAAAATCTTCTATTTATCTTACCATACATCTCTGGCTCATAACTATGAAAAGAAGTCCACCTTTGATTTACTTCTGACCACACTATAGTATCATAAGGAGCGGTAATAGTGTAGACAGGTCCTTGCTCTTCAGGTTTTTTCATTTTTGCTTCCCATTTAACATTGTCATTGTCATATCTATTATTATCTGTATAAACTCTAGGAAATGTAATAACATATTCATTGTGCTTAGGATTATAAGCTCCTAATATTCTAAAGGAATAGTTTACTAAATTAAATTGCTCTGGTATTTTGTGACTTAATGGCTCATCATACCAGTTACTAATATTATACGTAAATCCTGCTGTAGGATTTGCCTCTCTATACAACTCCGATTTATCTCTAAAATAGTCTAACATGTTAACTTTAGATATAGGTTTAAGCTCATTACCTTTTAATCTTAAAACAGCACCTTTCTTTATGTCTACCCAGTATAATATATTCCCATTAAAATCAAAAGACTCAGGATTTTTACTTATACCGTAGTGCTCTGAAAAAGCTATAGAATTTCCTAGTACATTAGAAGATAATCCTACATTTGCGCTACCATCAGCATTAGTTATAATATCTTTATTTATAGAAACCTTATAAGTCCTATCTTCCTGTATGACAACCATGTCAGTATCTCTAGAATGTATTTTTTGTATTGAGCCATCAGCCTTATCTAAATCAGAATAACTAAACAATTCAAAAGTGCTTAGACCATTATAATTTACATCAGGTTGAAAAGGTTCAGAATAAGTAATACTAGATTCCTTCAATTCTTCTCTAGCGTAAGGATTGAATACATTTGGCCTACCTATGTTTATGTGATTAGTAGGATAAAAATCATTCAAATGATAATCTTCTACAAAAGAAGTGGTAAATCTAAGCCCTTCAGTATCGTTATTAGAGTTTCTCATTATTCTCCTTTTAAAGAATACATCACCCTCATCAAAATATCCTCTTGCTGGAGATACCCCAACTACTTGAGTGTGAGTCATTCCTCTATGAGCTCTACTATTTTCATGAGCATTAGCTATAGTGTGTTTAAACCCAAACTCATAATAAACTCTAGTTGACTCATCTTCAGACTCTTTCAAAGGTCTGTATATTTCAAACAAACCATCACCAAAAAAGTTTTGAGTTGAATTTGAAGTTGAAACATGGCTATAATTAGCTCCACTAAGACTTTCTATACTGTCTATAGTTATAAAGTATCCTTGCTCTTCTAAAGGTTCTCCTAGTTCAGTTGAGCCATTATAAAGGTCGTATCCAGTAATAGCAACATCTATATATACGTCTGTATGAGCAGTTGGCGTATCGTAATTCCAAGGAGAGGTTATAAACCTTATTCTATCCCCATCAACATAACTATAATCTATTAATGGATTGTTTTGAGTTCTATAAGAGTCAGGAGAACCTTTTAAAGATTGTAATGATAAAAATATTCTAGACTCTCCAGTAGCTGGAATTGTTGATGTAAAAGCTCCAGGACATATAAACTGTATAAACTCATCAACAGATGTATTCTTAGAATATGCCCAACTCCAATACTTAGCCCACACAGGAGGCTGATGATTTACCGACCAGTCTATTCTGGCCTTTCCGTAGTTGTTGCTTTGACCAGGATTTATAGATTCGTCAGCATTAAAACCTCTTTCACTAAAAAATTTAACATAACACTTAGATGTTCCATTTTCGCTATCTATAGCTACAGTAGAATTTCTTCCTTTTCCGTCATAATAAATTATTCCAAAGTCGTGAAAAGCACCAGCTTTAAAGCTACCAGACTTTCCGTCTCCACCGCCAACACCTATAACCTCCATAGCAAAAGTGTTGTCTTTATTTGCTCCGCTCAACTGTGGGTCTTCATTAGCGAATGTAGGGTTATTAAAGTTTAATGATATACCAGCTTTTTTGCCACCACCGTTAATTATCTCTGAATTATTTTCTGGATAAACATGCTCTTCAACACATATTAATCTAAATTTTCTACCGCCACCTCCTTGAGGAACTTCATCAATATCAATAAAACTATTTTTAGTATTTGATATAAGAGGCAATACTAAAATCTTTTTTTCTGTATCAACGTAAGGACCATGTAACCATGCGTAGTCTCCATTGTCAGGCTTATCCGATATAGAGGAGTATTTTGAATAGGTTGCTCCTAATTGCTCAGCTACATAAATCATTTGTTGGTCTAATCCAGAAGCATCATCGGAAAAATCTATTCCAGAAGATGCGGTGTTTATTGATTTCTGAATATCAATTATATGTGTCTTACTATCTTGAACTTTATCTCTTGTAAACGTATTACCTGGATTTTGAACTCTGCAAGCAAATCTTGCGCTAGCATTTATGTTTACTATTTGATTTTCAGAAGTCTCAATATCACCGTAGTAAAAAGCAAATGTTATTTGAGGGTATCCATTAGTTCCTCCAGTGTTAGTTCCGCAAAAAGAACTTTGTCTTGCTCCGATGGTGTCATTACCTGGATATTTTACTAGTTGATTTATTTTATATGTTTCTTTATCGGTTCCATGACCATCTTGACCATTGTCATCTCTGTTGTAATTTGCAGCTACATTGAATTGTCCACCATAAGGACCGTATTGATGTCTAGATTGATATGATGAATTATAAGGGCCTATTACAATATTTATGTTCGAGTCGCCCTCTTCAAGACCTTTACTAGAAATCTCCCAAGTCTTAGATGCGTCCTGAGCCAATCCTACTAAATTAGAAATAGATGTGTTTTTTAATGTTATAGAATGAGGACTACCACTAGTAGTTCTATCGGCATAGGCACTAGATTTTTGGTTATCAATATTACTACCACTCCATCCTCCTGAAAGTTGTCCTGAGCTATTTACAGTCCAACCAGGATATATTATTGCTGAAAGCTTATCTGAACTAGTAACACCTCCATATTTTGGTTGAAGCTCAACATCTATACTTTCTACATCAAATCCCTCAAGGTAATTTGCGTATGAAATTCTATTATCAGATATTAATGTTTGAGTTCTGGCTCTCTTAGGAACATTGTCGTAAATCTTTGCTATATCATTCTTGTCAGCAAAAGGATATATCTTGTCATTAAAAAAACTAAAATTAAGAGACTCTTCATTCAAAAATTTATCGTAATCATTCTTCACCTTAGCTATTACAAAGAAATCACCTCTATTACCCTGCTTGTCTACATCAAAATCTTTACATATTCTAGCGCAAAGCTCTATGTATTCTACCTGATGATTTCCAGCTATATACCTTATATTTATAATATTATCTGAAGAAGCATCATAGTTCAAGTTAGCAACATTAGATTTCATATCATCAGTATGAGTAGCGTCACTTATTCTACTCCATTCTGTTACTTGCTTGTCGTAAAAATGATACCTATACCTAAATTGAAATGACTTTCCAAATATGTTGTTTTTCTTTATAGAAGAATTTGTATCAAAAGACACCGAAGGTTTTGTGTATGGAGGTCTCTTTTTAACCTCTACGTACTGTCTTTTAACATCTCTAGTTCCTTGATAGGGATAGTTATTTACGGCTCCAGCATCATTAGGAGTATACATAGAATACGGATAATACTTATCAGGTTCAGCCTTCATTATTTGAGATGAAGCCTCAACATATCCATATTGATTTATGACCTTCATTGACTCTTTAGACTTAACCACATTTATTTCTTGAGGTTCACCATATCTATCAGAAGTAAAGTAAAGAATGTCTCCTATTTTATTTATTTCTGTTATTAAGAAGTTTTCTCTCCATAAAAACAAGTTATCTGATTCAGACATACAGTCTCTAAATATTTCAGAAACTGTATCTGTTATTAAATCGTATTCTAATATATAGTGGTCTAAAAGATTAGAGAAAACAAAATAATACATTTTATCTTTATGTGTGTCCTCATATGAACCAATACATTTGTGAATTTCTCTAGCCATTTTCTATCTACCTACGTTAAATTGTTTATTAAAAAAATTAAAATTTCTAGACACCTTATTGTTGTCAACATCAGCTCCAAAAACATTAATATTTAAAGAATCTCCATCGTTAGTCAATAAAAAAACTAAACAAGGTAAAGATAATGAACTTTTAGATATTCCTTTTTCAGCGTACTTTACATCAACACCCCTAGAAAGTAGTTCTACTGCATTTTTTTCAACAAATCCTGCCATCCATTTTTTTAGCTCCTCTACGTCATTAAGATTTACTGAAGAGTATGAGGATTTATATGAGCCTCCCAACATGTCAAAATTAAAATCTAAGCTTCCAGAGGGTAAAGAGTCAGGTAAAAAATAAACTACACTTTTAGGAACATCTCCTCCATGACCAGAGTCTGCATGCCCATTGAAAATACCATCTCCAACATATAATATAGGTGATTTTTTTCCATTAAAGTTAAAAGTTATTTTTGTGTTTCCTGGTATATTCTGAATAACACCTATGCTATTTGAGTCAGAAGACTGATTTCTTATATTTAAAGAGTCAACATAGTCTCCCTCTTTCACAAATCTTTCGTCAGAATCTCTATCTAGTCCCCCTATAAAAAGTTTCTTTTCCTGCAAGCCAGCCATTTAATTATAATTTAGGAGATTGCTTAAATGCTTTTCTAGATGTTTGAAGTGCCTCAGATTTATTAAATGAGTTCATTCTAGCTCTAGCCAATCTCTTTTGGTTATAAAATTCTTTTCTAGCTAATTGTTTTTCATTAGCGTTTATACCTCTTTTTCTCTGTATTGATTTCCAGTATACAAATGAAGCCAATGCCTCCTGAGCGAAAGTGTGAACCTGAATATTATCGCCAGTAACTCCACTAGAGCCATCCGATATATATTCTAATATAATTTTATTCAAATCTCCAGAAACAGAAGAAAACTCTATAGTGTCTCCATCTAAATTCTCTCTATAATATCCATTAGAATTATTACCTCCACCAAAACCATATCTAGCATAAATACCATTATCTACATTGTCATAATAGAGACTGTCGTCTCCATCATCAGAAGAAACTGCACCAGTTGTAAGGTTTAATTTTTCTTTTCTTCCTAGATATTGCAACTCTCCGTTTGAGCCTACTACAGATATACTTACGAATTTAACGTAATCTCTTGGAAGTGTAATAGTGTTAGTAGATGAATTAACAGTTATCTCAACAGCTTTAACCATTCTTACAGTATCAAAGTTTAATTCTTTTAATCCCTTTAATCCTATATTGTAGTATCTTAAAAATTCAGCCTGAGTGTTTTTTCCTTCATCAACTAAAAGGCCATTTACTACCTCTTCTAAACTAACAAATTGTGCGCTCATATTATCCTATGTTATTGTTTTTATAATCCTCTTCAGCTCCCTTCATCAATGTAAACACATCTACTAAGTTTTTAACTATAGTGGCTTCCATGTCGGCAGGAATTGGGTAGGTACCTGTATCAGATAAACTACTAGAAGTAGCAATATAAGCAACACTAACAGTTGCAGAAGTATCTTGATATAAGTATAATTCATTTCCCTGAACATACCAGAACTTTTTATTAGTACTAGTTACTGTATTGTGATATAAAGGATTATTATTAGTGGAAGAAGTACCTCCACCATAAGGCATTCTAATGTATTCGTTAGAACTTGAATAAACTCTAACTATACCCATATCGTTAGGTAATGTTATTGGTTGACTAGGCAACTCTACCTTATTACTAGTTACTGATAAACTTGAATCTACAGTAATAAAGTCTCCAGTTATTTCTAATTCGGCTTTATTAGTCGTTGTGCTTTTAGTGTAAAATCTATCTTCTATTAATTGCCTTACTAGACTGTCTCTTTCCTGGTCAACTAAAACCATTATTTCACGAATGTCTATCCTTGTATCATCTGATACATTACCACCCTCAATTATTCTTTGAACCTGTTCAGCTATTTTTCTTCTTGTAGTTGCCATTTATTATTGTTCTTTAGATGATAATCCAAAACTAGCTCCAAAAGTTACGACATCTTCATCTCTTAAACTAACACCAACGTATTCAGCTATTTTATGACAAATATCTTTATGTGTGCTTGATGGTAGAGTTAATCCTTGAGCGTCAGCAGCTGAACCGTTATATACAGGAGCACCGTTAACAATAGTATAGGTCCACTTAGGAGCAGTAGGTTCTTTTATGTAAGACATAGTTACAGTCCCACTAGATGCTGGTGTGCTTCCGTTATTATATATTTTAAATCCACTATTAATCATAACTGCCAATGGATAAGTTTGTGATGGAGATACTATACTACTATCAACTCTATACTGTAATTTTTCAAGACCTATAAGTTCAACAGCGTTACCTCCTATTTCAAGACTAACAAAATGGAGAAATCCAGCAGGGTAAGTCCAAGACGGAGAGCTATAAGCTAAAGTTCCTACATTCACAACAGGAGCTAAGTCATCTAAATTTTTATGAGAATTTCTCTCCTTAAATTTCTCCTCTATAACATCTAATTGAGCCCTAGTTGCAGCTAAATTAAACTCACTAGGCTTAATAAAACCTCTTTGGTCTTTGTTAGCTATGAACTGAATAAATCTATATACCTCGTCTATTGTCATTACGTATGATGAATTTCATAGCAAATATAACAAAAAAAAGAGAGATACCAATGGCACCTCTCCTTATTAAAAATATAGTTTATATTAATTGTATCTAGAAAGCTGAGCTTTTATCTGATAAAGTATAGGCTCACCATCAACAGTTAAGCATAATTCAGCTAAATGGTCTAAAGGTTTAATACCCATAGGAACATTAGAAACAAGCTGCTTCGTGTCTCCTATAGTCCAGTTAATTCTATTAGACTCCATCTTTAATATTTTGTATTCAGAAGCTTTCAATATCAGTTCTTTCATTTCGGTTAATGGACTGTCTAATCCAGCGATAAACCCTGAAGGGTCTTTTTCAGCTAGCATTTTCATGTCATAACGAATCTCATCAGTTGAGTTCTTAACATTAACTCCAAGAACTTTAGCGTAACCAACTAACTTATCTAAAGACATAGTTAATACAGTTGTCACAGCATCCATTTCCATTCTACTTCTTTCCAATCTCTCTTTAGCTTTCTTTTCAGAGTCTTCTAAACCAAAAGAAGGAGCAGATGATGAAAGTCTATTAGGATTGTTAAGATTTGCATTACACAAGTCTAAGTATTTTTTAAGATTAGGATTTGTGTATTCTACAATTAAAAACCCATTGTTAAATGTTATAGGAGTTTTTGCTAGAAGTTCTTTGTCCTGCTCATCAACAAATATAGACCTCTGACCTTTAATGTATCTTATAGCTCTCTGAGTTCCTGACTCAGGGTCAAAAATTACATCTTCAGCCTTTAACATATATACGATTGGATATTTATCCGCACCTGTTCTTGAGTCTTTATCTCTTGATATTAATTTATAAATAGAGGGCTTTCTACTTACTTGATTACCAAAGCTTGGTAAAGGTTTAGAAACTACTGGAGCCTCTTTGATTGGTGTTGATTCTACAACTGGAGTATCTACTACAGGAGTCACAACATTTGATTTTTTTACAGTTTTACGTGCCATTTTTGTTATTATTAAATTAAATTAAAAATTAAAAAAAAAAGAAGGAGGGGTTAACCTCCCTCTAATTAGAGTTATTAAGATGCGACAGCAGCGACACCAATAGCACCTACCTCAGCAATGTGAGTAGATACATATTGCAAATCTCTATCATCAGCAACATTAAGGAATTTATTTTTAGAGTGACAAGCAACATTAAGTTGTTTAGTCATGTCTTCAATAAAATCTTTTGGCGTTGAGCCAGCTTTTAAGCTTATTACAACAGCATCAGATACAACTACTCCATTTGTAACGTAGTCAGCACCATCGTGCATTTGCATAGACTTAAAATACATTTTTACTTTATTTACACCAGAAGCAGCAGTTGCTTCGTAACCAGCAAAAGAAGACAAAGGAAAAAGACATGAGTCGTTTTCAGCATCGTCATTAGCTACGGTTGGCTGTGTTCTAAAGTAGAGATATAGTTCTTCGTTATACATAATATTAGTTTTTAAAGATTAAGAATTAACAGCACTTACGTCTATAGACTCAACACTAGTTATTTCTGAAAAACAGTATTCACCAGTTACATCATCACCAAGAACAATCATACCATCTCTATCGGAAGAAAAAGCATTAATAACACCTTCCATAACCTCTTTATGAGTGTTTACAGGAAGGAAGTTTAATACAACCTCATCAGAATGAACTACAGCATCTCCAGTGTTATCAAAACCATCATAGTTAGTCATAGACTTAAAAAATAATGATAATTTACCATCATCAGAAGGAGCTGCTCCAGAAAAAGAGCTCAATGGGTAGCAAGCAGAGTCAACAGTAACTGCATCGTCATCACCTACCGCAGCAACGGCTCTTATATATACAAATTTATTTTCCATAATATTTATTATTTAAGATTAAGAATTAGCTGCTGCTACAGTTATTGTTCCAACACCGCTGAAAAGCTTACCTACTGAGTCTAAATCATCAGGATTATCATCAAAAGAAATTAATCCGTCATTACCATTAGCAGAATTAATCTGCTCTATGATAGCCTGCATAGCATCTCTATGAGTATTAGCTGTTTCTAAATCAAGAATAACTTTATCAGAAATAATTAAAGCATTTGCTCCAGCATCACTTCCATCAAAGTTTTTAGCTGATTTAAAGTATAAGGTTAAAGCAGAGTCTCCAGATGGTTGCATTCCAGCAAAACTAGATAAAGGAAAACTAAATGAGTCAGTCTCAGAAAGAGCTAAGTACTGAATAGAAACAGCAGCAGTTACAGCTGTAGTACCACTACTTGTAGCAACTACCAAAGCAGAAGCGTCAGCAGAAGCATTTATTGCATCTCTCATAGTTTCTGCCGTTTGGTCATCACTAGTTCCAATAGCTACAGTTATAGATTTACCACTAACAGTAACAGCTGAAGTAGACTCATCTCCAGACTCAACAATAGTAAGAGCAATCTCTTGTCCTATAGGACCTCCAGCTACAGCAGTTAAAGTAAGCTCTCCTTCAGTTACCGCAGCTTTAGTAGCAGTTTGAAAGAAAAAATATTTTTTAGCATTCATAATTATAGTATTTAGTAGACTATATAGTGGGCAGCCGAAGCCACCCACCATTAAGTCAGATTATTAATTATGATTTTTTGATAAGCATGTAGCGATTAGCTGCATAACCTTCAAATCCTCTTTCGCAACGGTAGTGTGATTTCAACACATCCTCAGTATTAGTTTTATTCTGAAGAACAGCAGAACCAGTTAACCAGTGCTCCATGTCTCTTGAATAACCATTAGCTGCTTTGTAACGTATTCTCAATGAAGGAATAGCATCACCACTTTTAGCATCTTTCTGAGTATCCATAGGAATAATCATACCATATCCATTGTACTTTTGACCAGTAGCACCAAGTAATTTTGGGTGGTTGAATAAGTCATAAGTTTTCTTGTGGAAAGTATAACCACCACGAGTAAACGAATTGAAACCTAAGTTCAACGCCATATCCTTGTTGTTTTGGAAAGTACCGTAGTTAGCACCACCAGCAGCATAAGCTCCTTGAGCAGCTAACAAGTCATCAATATCTAAAGATAAGTTAATACCAGCGTAAAGAGCATTCTCTTTAGCACCTCTGTACTTGTCTAAAGACTTAACCATAGCATCAAAGTCAGCCATAGTAATAGAAGAAGCTCCTAAGTCCATAGACTGTCCTTTGTTTTCGATAAATGGTAATAAACCTTCAGTACCTCTTAAAGTAGAGTTAGAGTATGCAGTACCATCTAAAGTAGAAGATGTACCTGTTAAGTTAGAGTTGTTGATAGCTTGACCAAGAACCATCTGAATCTCAGAATAATCCTGGAATCTTTGGTAAGTATCAGCTTCACCTTTTAAGTACCATAAGTATCCAGAACCCATTTCTTCGTTATCTACTTTTACATAAACTACGTTAGTAGCTTCTGAACCAGTAACCTCGAAAGATTCTTTGATAATTTGTACTTGGTTTTCATAGTGATGTAAGCGTGGGCTTAATCCTACTGGCTGAGCAGAACCTTCTGCAAAAGCATTACCAATGATTACAGCGTTTACATCTACTGAACCAGCATTAGCTGAAACAAAACCACCTGAAGTTAAAGGATAGATAGTTGCAGAAGCTTCATCAGCCTTAGCCTGAACATAAACTTGAGTACCATCTTCTAACAACATAATATCACCTACTCTTACAGCAGGAATACCTGAAACTAAAGAATCACCTTGAATAGTGATTTCTTCAACTGTAGCAGCAGATGCAACAACAGCAGAATCAAATTGGAATTTTACATCATTGTGTAAGAAAGCTTCTTCGTAGTGTTCGAATTTAGTTTGAGAAGTTGGAGCCTTAGCACCCATTAACTCAAGAAGGCCAGTAATACCCTGACTTCCATATCTTTTTACTAACTGCTCAGAAACATCTCTTTTGTGCAAGTTCGCTGTTGTCAACGCACTTACGTAGTTATCGTTAGTAGCTTGTGCAGTTGCCGTAGGCTTTAGCACCATGCCACTAGGAATTGAAACATTTGACATTTTTAAAAAATTTAGTTATTATTAATTATTAATTATCTATTCCACATAGAACTTCCTTTATATATCTGTTCAGAAACTTGCTCAAGGATTGATTTAGAACCTTGAACATCTTTTTGTTCTGGAGTAAATGATGGGTTTTTAATCTCGTCAATAACCTGCTCGGTTCCTTTTGACCTATACTGATTAGCCACTGCTCTAACTATAGCGTCGAAGTTATCTCTAACGAACATATCCATAGCTAAAGTATCATGGTCCCAATTACCCTCAGAGTCAATATACTTGTCAAAGTAGTTATCAAGATTACCAGCTGTTTCTTTTGCTGAGCTTTTCTGTTCATCAGATAAAGCATAAGTAAAGACTTCGCCAGAATCATTAATATCAAACTCTATAGACTCAACAGAATCAACTTCAGAGGACATGTTTTCTATAAAAGCTTGTTGTAGTTGCTGCTCTTCTTCAGAACTATAATTACCCTCTTGAGGCATCTTATATGAGTCCTGAGTTTCTAGCAACTCTTTACGAGCTATAGAAGCATCCTTTTTCAGCTGAACTGATTGAGGAGTAATCTTTCCTTCTTCCTGCTCCGAAGATTTGTATTGAGATTCGAAATAAACATCAATTTCCTCTTTGGATAAGTCTGGATTATTAGCTCTCAAATACTCTTTTACAACATTGTCATTAGACATTTCGTTATAATCAACTGTTTGAGTTCTTAAAAAATCATTAACAGAACGACCTGTTTCCCTAACAAACTTGTCCATTGCCTCTAACTGCTCGTTAGCGTAGCTGGACTCATTTTTTGGAGAATCAGATAATTCATTAAACCTATCAACTAATTGCTCTATAGATTCAAAATCAGAGCCTAGTTGTTGATTTAATTCAGACATGTAGTCAGAAGTAGAATCTGAACTTTCAATATTTAAAGAACTTTCTTCTTGTGCGCTTGAAGACTCAATAGGAGCCTTTTCAGCGGTTAAGTCAACCACCTGTGCAGGCTCTTCCTGAAAAGATGATTGTTCTTGTTGAGGTTCATTAGTGGTTAAGTCTACAATATTTGACTCTGTACCATTGTTTGGAGTTACAACCTCGCCTCCAAAAGCACCAGCGATTAAATCGCCTATTCCTTTATTCTCTTCCATATTATTGATATTTAATTAAATTTATTTTTGCAAATATAGTTTATTTTAATTATAAAGAGTAATTTACTCTATAATTTGTGGTAAAATATTATCAGGGTTATCTATAGGGCCTCTTTTATCTTTTCTCTGCTCAATCATTTGAGACTGATAGTAAGCACTTTTCTCTATAGAACCCTCTCTAGAACTACCTAAAGCCTTATTAGCTTTTTCCTTTACACTTCCACTAATTTGAAGTTCAGCCATTCTTCTCTCATGCTCTGCTTGGGCAAAATTGTTTTTAAGCTCATACTCAGCTTGAAGAAGTTGCATCTTAACATTTAAGTCTGATTGAGAACCAGCTTGGTCTACCTGCATCTGAGCCTGCATCTCCTGCTGCTTAGCTTGAGAAGCCGCTGCTATAGACTGCTGTTGTTGAGCAGCATTAGCTTCAGCGTTCTTCTTAGATTGTTCAGACACCTCTTCTTGATACTTCTTTCTTCTTAAAACAAGCATTTGATTAGCCAACTTATTATTAACTACAGAACGTATAGATATAGCATCCTCTAATCTCAGTTCTTTTTGAGCTAAAGACATTTGAATGTTTTGCTCTAATAATTGTTTTTCAGATTCATCTGGTGCCACCTCAATAAATATACCGAAGTCATATAAAGAAACCTCTTTAGTTAGCTCTATGTTTTTCATAGTTGTCTCTCCTAAAGCACTGATATATCCTCTTAATGGCTTATCGTATTTTAATAAATCCTGAAGCCTCATAGATACTGACTGCCCAGTTCTTTTAATTATATTAAGGTATCCTTGATTTATAAATCTAGTGGCATTATTAGAAGCTGATAAAGCTAATTTCTGAACACCTACTAGTGCGTCAGAAGAAGGTTTAGATGCGTCTCTTGCTTCATTGACTCCAGTTACGTCTCTAATCATCTGTAAATTGTGCTGATATATATTTATCAGCTTGCTTATATCATTACCTATACCGTTCTCTAATTCAACGATAGGCATTGATTGAGTCTGATTACCCTCATCATCAGTCCTTCTGAAATAAATATTACCAGTCTGGTCAAATATTTCCTGAAGTTCAAGAGGAGTAAAATTACCACCGTCTCCTTTAGATACATTCTCCAATGAACCAATTTCAAAAGCAGCACCCTTTGGTCTAGCCTTAGCTAAAAGCTGTTGCATCTTTAAGTGAGCTAACTGTATTTGGTCAGCAAAAGGTAGCATTCTCTCAACTAAAGATATATTTCTTCCAGACCTTATATTTGGAGTATAAATTATATACGATAAATTAGTCTCTGATAGATTAGACTTAGGTCTCATCATATTCTTAGCTAATCCGTAATCAAATATATAATCACTTCCTACAATATATTTACCAGAAAAAACAGCTTTAACAGTGTTTTGAACAACTTTTCTTTTTTCATTTTGTTTTATCTTTTTGTTTACGCTTCTCCTGTTTAAAGAATATCCTCCAAACTTATTTATCTTCTTTTCGTATTTTAAGTAATACGAACTCATAAACTCAGCATCTAATATTTCTATAGTGTATCCATCATACTCGTCAGAATATTTATTTGTTTCTGAACCAAAACCAGTAGATGAATTATAGTTAGATGATTTTTTTCCGTAAGTAGTAGCTATATCCTTATACTCTTCATCAGTAAATTGACTTCCAGCCATTTGCTTTAACTCAGATATAGTAACCTTGTAAACCTCCCCAGCATGCTGAATGTTTTTAAAGTCAGGAGAAGAACTACCAGATGTAACCAAGTTGATAGGGTCTACATATTTTATTTTAACTCCACTAGATGGACATATTGATGTTTTAACAGCGCCTTGCCCGACAACAATTAAGTCTCTTAAAATTCTTCTTTTTGTTTCTTCAAAATCATTTTTCTGAGTAACAAACTTTATCCCTTCTTCTAAGGCTATTTCATGAGACTGCTTATAACTAAGCTGCATATATAAATCAAGTTCTTCACTAGACTCAGGAACAAATCCTTTAGGGTTGTAGTCCATTTTAGTGACCTCTGTAAGCTCAGCCAAGAAATCTTTGTTAATCATCTTTAACATTAGATTGTTCTTTTCCTTTATCCTAATGTCTTCAGATATATTATCAACAGCTTTAGCTTTTATCTCTAAATCTTGATTAGATAAATCACCAACTATAACATCAACAAACTTTGGTATTATGCTTACAGGTGTCCAATCTATATTCATGAATGAAGTATCTCCTTCAACATCTAATAAGTCTTTGTACTTAGAAACATCCTGAACTCCATCTGAATATTTTCTTGATGTATTCATGTTTCTTCTTCTTAAAGAGTAGGTCGATTCACCAGACTTCTTGAAGTCGTAATACATTGTTTTAAAGTACTGAATACCGTAATCATCAGACTTTTTTTCTTCATTACTCACGAAAGGAGTAGGGTATCCTCCTATTGTTTCAAACTTAATTTTCATATTCTTTTAGAAATTATTCCAGTATTTTTATATTTCTTAACAAACTGATTCATGTTAAATGTTTGTTCTTTTTTTGGCTTTATGTATTTCTGTGAGCCCAGCAAAGCTATACTAGAAGCTACAGTAGCATCATATTTAGTTCTATTATCTATTTCAAACTTACTCCAATCCTCTAGTAGATTATTAAAGTAACACTTTCCTATTTCACCAGTTTCTTGATTTATTCCAACGTGGTCATAAACATAAGATGAAACAGCTTCAGCTTGAGCAGCTATAACAGAGGCTCCTGTACTAGGAATACCTTTTGTCTTTTGAGCTCTACTTGATGAAGTGTGAGTTGACTCTGGTCTATCCATTAGGTAATTGTTATATCCTCTTCGTTCAAAATACTTTATAATCCCAACCTTGTTATTCTCTACAAGTATTTGGCAGCCGTAAAAATAACACATTTTTATCATATCTTCATAAAAAATGTCAGCTTTCGGTGGTCTGTGTATATATTCACATACAAAAACATTAGAAAAGTCGTCTCTCATTGAGAATTTTTTATATACGTATGCTGCTGCATCAGACCTTCTTCCGTCAGTTGTAGTGTCGTGGTCATAAGGGTCACAACCTGCAACTACCTCAATATCATTACCTGGAAAGACTCTTCCATTATTGGTTGTTTTATTGTTTCTTCTATCTTCTGGGGGTATCCAAGCTATAGTAAACTTGCCATTTTTTCTAGGCTGCCATATAACCTCTGAGTCTTCAACTCCTCCCTTCCAAACAAAATCTCCATTAACGGTCATTCCTTTAGATGCGTTATTATAATCTATCTGTTGATAAATCCTCTCCACATCAAATATACTATTGTTAACGTCACTTCTAAAGGCTTCATCAATACTAAATGGCCTTTGTCTTTTTTCTTCAGAAAGCTTTGAAGTATTATTTTTATATGAAGACCTTATGTTATCTAAAAACTCCTTAGCTCCAATTTTCTTGTCTATAAATTTAGATTGCTCATTATCGGGAGTGTCTACTACAGACATGCCGTACTCATCAATAAATCCTTCATATCCATCATAAGCTGGAGTAAAGTATTGATACAAACCTGAACGAGTTCTTCCGTTAGCATCTAAATCATTAGGGTCGCTATCATTCCATAAGTTCTTGAAGTTTTCACCTCCAGATTTTGACAATTCATTAACCGTTGAAGGCATAAAACATTTACCTATTATTTTATCTCCTAGTGTTAGGCATGAGCGAACAACCTCCCAGTTCTTCTCTACATTAGCGTCAACCCACTTACCTGCCTCATCACACAAATACCTAACTAACTTAACGGAGTCATATGAGTTTTCCTTAGTGTTTCTCCAGTCAATCTTTGAGTTAAGTGCTTCAGACTTAGTTACAGTCTTAAAGTTCTTGCTTATCTTTTGTCCTGGCTGATTAAAACTTAAAGTAGACTTAGGATTGTCAGAACCATCAATTATAGGCTGAAAGAAAAATGGCAAATTCCTAAACATATAAACCATCTTGTCAGTAAACAATGATTTAGCATCCGCACCAGTTTTGCTAATAATACCCCCATGAGCATTGTAATTGGCTGTAACCTCATATAAAAGCATAGCAGCTCCTTTGTAAGAGGCTCCCTCTCTTCTGTGCTTAACCATAACCATTCCAAAACAATTAGGGTCTTTAGAGCAGTATTCCCAGAAAATATAAAATCTTCTATCTCTATCTCTATATTGAGGGTATCCTATATCTAATTTACACCAGTTTAAATAATAATAGTGCTCTCCAGTTATATATGTAGGAACACCATTATTCATGAACCAAACACCGTTGGCTCTCCTATCAAACTCTTGATTAATAAAGTCAGCGTACTTTGAAGCCGTTTCAGGATATAATCCAGAAGGCATTTCTGTTCTTCTCCACTTTTGTTTTTTCTTTGGAAGGTCTGAAAATAATATATCTTTCTTTTTCGGCTCCTCAGGAAGCTGAATCTTAATTCCAGATATTTCTTCAAATTTAGGCACTACTTCTTAGCGTATTTTTCTACAAAACCAGCTGAAAATGCTTTCTCTTCTTCAACCTCATCAGATTCTTCTTCTCCATTAATTTGACTTTCAATCTTTTTAATGGAAGATAATATCTCTTTAGCGTCAAGAAAACATTCTTTCTTAGCCTTCATAGCGTTACGTCTTTTATCATCTTGTAACTCTTCGTCTAGAGGTCTTTTAATTTCTTCAACAAGTATTTCGTAAGCCTCCAAACCAGCCTGCATAAGCTCTTCTAGTTTTTTGTTTACATCTATACTCATTATTCTACGACAGCTAATATATCTATGTTTCGCATTCTTAGGAGCTCCTTTCCTTCTACAGTCATCTGATACTCAGAGTTTTCTGAGAATATAATCTCATCATCTAACTTTGCTCCGTAATCTATAATCTCATTATTTGCGTGTCTCAAATAACCTCTAAGCTCTTCTGCTTCTATGTCGGTCTTTATATATATACCAGATTCGGTTTTATAATTTTCTTCTGGCTCTTTTTTAGGCTCAACAAAACACCAGAAGTTCTGCATAATAATCTCTCCGTCTCTCACAGCACAATATACTTGTCCAGCATCAACCTGAAGAATGTTATTACCATCTTCATCTTCTGTTATTTTGTTTTTTTTATCCGATATAAAATGATGAAAGTATATTCTGTCTCCAACTTTTACATCCATTGAGTCGCTAGTTAAATTTTCTGGTATAACAACAACTTCTCCATACTGCCTAGTATGATTCATTGGGTCATAACTGCTATCAAAGTATATGTCTACACCATTTATATTTACAGTATCTTCCTCTAATTTATCTACTTTTACTAAAAATCTATCTTTAATTAATTTCATATTACATTATATTATATTCACTTCTATCTTGTATGTCAAACTCTATTGATGTAGGTTGAGAGAAAAACCTTTTCCAAGGCTTAGAATAACTCTCTCCGTCTCTTTTGACGTAAACATCATATACAACTTGTTGATGCTTATACCAAGCAGCCTCATCCTGTATTATAGCTGTTACCTCTAACTGACCTCTCATCATTGTTTGACCAACAACATAAGTCAATCCTTCCTTCATGTCTCCTATAGTAATCTTTCTAATTATAGGTTTTATGTCTTCTACTAACTCCATGAGGATGTATATAAAGATTGATATTCTTCATGAGTATCAGAATCAGAATCTTTAATCATAGCTACTTTGAGTAATATTAAGTATCCTATAATATCATTTACAGTGTCTTCTGTCTGGTCATTTATACCTTTGTTTTTTATTCTCATCAATTTATCATCTAGCCTAGCTGAGATATTTTCGATAGGGGAGCCCTTAGCAAATATGTTTACTGGATTAGTCGCACTATCTCCGTAGGCTCTGTTTTTTTCGATTAGCAAATCTATTACAGATGTACCAACCTCCTTAATAAGGTCTTCTGTTTTCATTTTGTTTATTTAATTTAATTAATAATTAGAGTATATTCTACTCTGTAACTAGTCTACTTATTTTTTGATAAGAAACTATAACTGAAGCCACAGAAGCTCCTGTAGTAGGAGCAATACCTATATATGGCTTTAAATCAACATCGTTAGTTAAAGCATTTGATTTTGTTGTAGAACTAGAAGCCAATGCTCCACCTGCTGTAGCAGTGGTTACTAATCCATACTGAATTTCATTAACATAAATGCTTATTTGTCTGTTTGCGTCTATACTTATTTTTAACCTAAACAAATCATTAGTATTCCAATCTATGTTTAAATTAGTTATATAGTCAGTTCCGCCAACACTATATATAAAGTGAAAATGAGCATTGTCATTTAATGTATTTGTAGCGCCTTTTACAGTATCGTTGGAACCAAAGTAAAAATAAGCTTGGTCAGCATCAGTAGAATAATCCCAAGCATTTGTTAACTTTAATCCTGCCATAAAACCAAAGTTCAAATAAGAAGTTGACAATATAGAGCACTCCCATTCAATTTGATTTTCTGTTCCAAAGCCAACATTATTCCATGCGGTTTGATTAGTATCTGTATGAGGTTGAAGTATAACATCATCACCAAGAGCTCCTGCTGTCTCTAAAAATATACCTGAACCTATATATATTGAAGGGTCAACAAAAGCTACTTCGCTATCTGTTGTATTTGTTCCAGTAATTTCAAAATCTAAGTTTTTAGTAAAGCCTATACTTGAATTTATACCAGGCAATCTATTATAATACTCCTTTAAAATATATCTATTAGGTGATTCATAAATATGTCCAGCAACTTCTAAACTTCCATCTACAGTAACTTTATTGTTAGTGGTATCTACAGTGAATAAATTGTTTACATCAAATGCAGATGTGTTAGAAGCTAAAGAAAATTTTACTGTACCACTATTACTTCCTACATGTAAAGAATGTGAAGGAGTGTCGTTATTTATACCTACGTTAGTAGCTTTAGCTATAATACTACTTGATGAGTCTTTAACATATAACGAAGTATCATTACCAGAAGAAGAACCAGTAATATCACCCATTTTGACATTAAAGTTAGAAAGAGTGTCTCCAATATAAAATTGGTCATGACCTACTCCGTCTTCAACTAAAACAGGCTGAGAGACATTACTAACTATATGTAATTGTGTCGTGGGAATTTCTATTCCTATGCCAAAATAACCATTTTTTATAGCAGCTGAATCAGTCCCTAAACTTAAACTTGTTTTTACACCCTGGCCATCCTCTATTGTTCCAATAGTTGAGTTTATACCAGTATCAGCAGATGTTTTTAATAAAGTCTGAAATGTTTCGCTTATATTTTTACCTTCTAAAGTAGACATATTTAATAAAATTAATTATCAGCAAATATACAATAAAATACTTAACTTTGCCAAAACAATTAAATTCAATCAATGCCTAATCCTGGATACCTAAAAAACTATAGGCCAGTACTTTATTACTTTAGAGATGCTTACGGTCTTTCAGTAAATGAATTAGAGTTCCTTTTTCATGTTTACGATATTAAATATTTTAACTACACCTATGTTGTTAGAAATTTTAGAGCCTCAGATAGATTCGCTTCCTCTAAAGTTCCTAGATTAAATAAGTTAGGTTATTTGTTTATATACTTAGAAAAAGCACACGATAGAGAAAGAAGATTTGCTATATCACAAAAAGGAAAGCTATTAGTTAGTAGATTTTATAGAGTTCTTGAGGGAAAAGAAATCGTTTATAGATAATTTTGTTATATTTGTATGAATTTTAAAAAAATAATAACATGGCATTAACAGGAACAAAATACCAAGAATTTTCACTTGGTCAATACGGTTCTATATATTTAAAAGCAGATGGCTCTAAGGTTGACTTAAATGGAAACTCAGCAAATAGATACGTTGCTGGAATAACATTTTTAGAAGAAACTACTTTTCAAGCTCTAGAAAATATGGGCGGTGTAACTAATTCTATAAGCACAGTTGATGGTGAAGATGAGACAGGAGATACATTTGGTGCGGTAACAGATTTAACTGACACTGGAGAATCTTTAATAATTACTACTTCTCACACTTTCCCTGCTGGAGTAACAATATTTGGAACCTGGGACTTTGTTGAATTAAATGGCGGCTCTTGCATAGTTTATCTAGCACCTAGAGCTACGCCTGTAAGTTAATATTTACAGCGATGGCCACAACAGCTCAAGAAATAGCTTTAATGAAACAGAGGATGGATAACATGGATAAGAAGTTAGATAAGATGGATGAAAAGCTAGATATGCTAACTAGAAATCTTCTTGACCCTGACAATGGAGTAACAGCCAGAGTTAACCAAAATACTTCCGCTAGGAAAACTCTATCTAGAGCTATGTGGATTATTTATGGAATTGTAGCTACCGCATTAGCTAAGCTGTTTTTCGGACAATAATGAAAAAAGACTTTACTATAAGTATCGGTAATATAATATGGATTATCGGTATTATATTTACTATGGGAATAGCCTATAGTCAGATAGGTCAACTTGATGAAGACATTGTTGTTTTAGAAAGAAGGTTAGAAAAGAAGATAAAGGTCATCAACGAGCTTGATGAGAAGATAAATAAATTAGAAATAGAGTTAGCTAAGTTAAATTCTTGTAAATAAATATTTATGTCAAAGATAACAAAAATATCTAAAATAAAAGAACTAGCTCCGTTAGAAGCTAGCTTAGTTTTCGAGAAAGTGAGAAACGACGAAGGTGCTACAATACCTGTGGGTACACCTGTATATTCTAAGGGAGAAATTGGAGCTAGCGGAAGAATAAAGGTGGGTATTGCTGATGCCTCTGATTCTTCTAAAATGCCAGCTATTGGTATTACAAATTCAGAATTATCCACTAGTGGAGATGGACAAGACGGTACAGTAACACTAATGGGTGTTTACAATACAAACATTTCAGGCTTTAGTGGTGTTAGTGAAAATGACATTGTATATGTAGCCGTAGGTGGTGGTCTTACTATTACAAAACCTACAGGCGTAAACTTAATACAAAACGTAGGTATAGTTTTAAAAACAAACGGCACTATCATACAAGGTTTAGCGGTTACTTGTATTGGTAGAACTAACGACGTACCTACGCCACTATACATTGACCACGCTAATCAACGTGTTGGTATTGGAGCTACTAGCCCTCAAGAATTATTGCATCTTGAATCAACCGAGCCGATAATAAGATTCGATGATACAAATTCAGGATTGCACTATTTAGTAGGTCAAGTTGGAGACTCATTTGTATTCGATACGAATAACTCGACTTACGCTAGCTATAGCTTTGATTCTGCCGTCGGCATAGGCACTACTACTCCAACTAGCAAGCTTCACGTTGTTGGTGACGCTAGAATACAAGGTAATCTTACTGTCAACGGCACGTACACTCAAATAGATACAGACGTAAACACTACAGAGCAATGGCTTGTTACAAATGACGGTACAGGCCCTGCTGCTGTAATAAATCAACTTGGTAGTCAAGATATATTTGACGTTCAAGATGATGGTACTAGCGTGTTTTATATTGAAGATGGTGGTAATGTTGGTATAGGGACTACTAGTCCAAGTGAAATTCTTCACTTAGAGTCGACTGCTCCAAAAATAAAACTTAGCAATAGTCAAGCTCCCACAGGATATTTCACCACGCTAGAGCAAAATTACTCGTACAATGGCCCTTCATTTGCCATAAACAGTGTGTCTGGAGCTACAACAAGAATATTACTTGGAAGATATGCTAACAACGTATCAATTTTACCTACTGGAACTGGAAACGTTGGTATTGGAACGACAAATCCTAGTCAAAAATTAGACGTTGCTGGTAGTGTTGCAGCAGACACTTTTGTTAGTATACAAGGCATAGACACAGGTAATCCTAGCGCGGAAATTGACGAGCTAAGAGTTAGTGGTTATGGAGTTTTAGGTAGAAGAAACTCTGGAGTATATTTAAGTAATGAAGCTTCTGGTCCTTTGTTTTTTGGAACTGGAGGAAGGCACGCTGTATCTACTAGAATGACAATTGATTCTTCTGGCAACGTCGGTATTGGAACAACGTCTCCAAGCTATAAGCTAGATGTTAATGGAGGCGGCGTAAGATTATCAAGTTCAAACTTTCATGTTTATTACGGCAGTTATGCTGGGTCTTGGGCTAGAGGTTATTTAATTCAAAATTCAGACGCGTCAGACCAATACGGAATTACTGGTGAATTTGACAACGACTCGTTTGAGGGGTTAAGAATAGGTAAGTATGTCTACGACGACAAGGGTATATTTATAGAAAAAGACGGCAACGTCGGTATTGGAACGACAAGTCCTTCGGGTAAGCTACATATTAGTAGCGGAGGCTCTCCAAGTATAATTATACAAGATACCGACGGCACAGACCAATACGCAACTATAAACCATAACAACGGCTCTAATCAATATATAGCTAGAAATAACACTAGCAACGGCCAGCATATTTGGTTTGGTCAAACAGGCCCTAGTAGTTTTAATGAGCGTATGCGTATTGATTCTTCAGGCAACGTCGGTATTGGAGATAGTACACCTACTAGAAAACTTACAGTCAATGGAGATATAGGACTTGCTAATAATGGTAAATTATTTTTATGGGATAGTCACGACGTAAATTACCTTCAATACTACAGGTGGGAGTTAAATTCTAGTTTGACAGCATACATAAATAACTCTGGCTCTGGAGGAGTTGCTTTAAAAACAGCTGGAAATACTAGGTTGCACATTGATAACTCAGGTAACGTTGGTATTGGTACGAGTAGTCCTAGCTCTACATTAAATATAAACGGAGGAACTGGAGGTTTATCTACAGGTTTAACTTTTGGTGATGGAGATACTGGTATATGGGAGTCAGCTGACGACGTGTTAAGATTTAGTACTGTTTCAAATACAAGAGTTCTTATTGACGCCTCTGGCAACGTCGGGATTGGGACTACATCGCCATCCTATCCACTTCACATTGCTACCGAAAGCCCAACACCTGCGGTTTATATTAAAAACAATGATAATAATGCCAATGGGTTAGTTGTTGCAGCTGGTAACGGTGGAGGTGGTACAAATACAATTTTAAGTTTAAGAGACAAAAATGACAACCCGAAATTTTCAGTTATTGAAAACGGCAACGTTGGTATCGGGATTACTAGTCCAAATAGATTATTACAAGTTGTTGGAAGCTCAGCAACCTCTGGAATTTCAACTGGAACATCTACATCGCCAAATAGTGCCGAGTTAACCGCAAACGGAACTAATTTTGCAGCATATTTATTAGGTCATAGTTTTTTAGCTTTTGGGACAAATCATTTAAACCTTGGTGCAACTGCATCTGAAAAAATGCGTATTGATTCTTCTGGTAACGTCGGGATTGGTACTACTAGTCCCGCGTACAAGCTAGATGTTGTAGGCGGAGGATTGAAAACTACAACAGCGACAGGTAATAGAATTGCTTATTACGACGGTAGCGGCATCAACGCTTACGGCGGAACTAGCGGTTATGCTATTAGTAACTACACTGGAGACCTTAACATAAGACAACACACTAACGATGGCGATATAATATTTCAGTGTGACGACGGTAGTGGAGGTTTAGCTACTTATCTAACTATTGATGGAAGTAACGGGTACACTGTAGCTACCAAACAAATTAGATTTAACGATAATGTTACGGCTAAATTTGGTTCTGCTGGCGATTTGTCAATATACCATAACGGAACTGATAGTGTTATAGATAATTATGTTGGTGATTTTTATATATCACAAAAAGCAGCTGATAAAGATTTAATATTTAGAGCTGATGATGGTTCAGGTGGATTTGAAACATATTTCTTTCTAGATGGTAGCGCTAGGCAGACGGTGTTTCAAAACAATTTAAAGCTTGAGGATAATTATCAACTTAGATTAGGTAACGCTGACGACTTAAGCCTATTACACAACGGTAGCAACTCGTTTATACATCACAACGGAGCTGGTAGTTTATATATGAAAGCTGACACTGGTAATATTGAAATTATAAACTATACTAACGACGCTGACATTGTGCTACAATCAGACGATGGTTCAGGTGGTGTTACTCCTTACTTAACTTTAGATGGTAGTGAAACTAAAACTATAGTTAGTCAAACTATGGAGTTTCAAGATAATGTTAAACTAGCTATTGGAAATAGCGAGGACTTAACTATAGACCACAATGCTACTAACAGTAGAATCATGAACTATACTGGAGATTTAAGAATAGTAAATGCTTCTAATGATAAAGATATAATTTTTGAATGCGACGATGGCTCTGGAGGTGTAACCGCCTACTTAACTTTAGATGGCTCTTCTAGTTACACTAAAGCGCATAAACATATATTATTTGAAGATAACGCCAAGGCTATGTTTGGAACTGGCGGAGACATGCAGATACTGCACGATGGTAGCAACAGCTATATTTCACAAAATGTAACAGGCAATCTTTATATCGAGAACAACGCCACAGATGGCGATGTTGTGTTCAGGTCAGACAACGGTAGTGGTGGATTAGCTACTTACCTTCAGCTCGACGGAAGTAGCGTAAGAACAAGAGCGTTTAAAGATGTTAACTTCGACGATAACGTTCAAGCAACGTTTGGAGCTTCTTCAGATTTAAAAATATACCACGATGGTAGTAATAGTTATATAAAAGATAGCGGAACTGGTGCTTTAAACATTTCTTCTAATCAATTAAATTTAAACGCAAGCAATGGTGAGAATGGAATACAAATAAACGAAAATGCTGAAGTAAAGATAAGACACAACAACATTGTTAAACTAGCAACAACATCTACAGGCGTTGAAGTTACAGGTGACATAGCTGTATCTGGTAGTGTGCAAAAACAAATATCTACGTCTACACATACTATTAACTTTGGAGCTGCGGGTAGTTCAACACAAAACTACTTTTTACCATTTGTACAGCAAGCAGAACAAGCAGCGCCGAACAATACGCATCGTATGGTTGTTCCTTATGATGGTATTATAAAAAAGGTAATAGTGCATTCTAAAGTAGCTTTTGGTAGCTCAGCAGCTGTTAGATACCATAGAATAGACAATGGCAATACAACTGACTTTGCTAACGATGGTAGTACAGACGATGTTACAACAGATGTATCAAGAGACATGTCCACAGCTTACACCGCTGGTGTGTTTAACTTTACCACTGGTAATACGTTCTCAGCAGGAGACCAAATAGCATTAAGCTTTGTTAGAGGCAACACTGCGTTAGGCGATGTTGTAATAACTGTAGTATATGAATATGAATTATTTTAAAAACATAGGAAAAGATAAATATAAACACGCTTTAGCAGGCATTATATTTGCGTTGATATTTACCAAAATGGGTATGTCACAAACTAATGTCTTTTTATCAGTATTAGCTGTAGGCATAGCCAAAGAAGTGTATGATTATTTAGATTACGGATTATTTGATAAATGGGATGTGTTAGCTACAATATTTCCATTAATAGTATATTACATATTAAAATAAATTAAAATTATTATATTTGCATTATGCAGAATTTCTATAATATAACAGATACTACAGCAACTACAATACTGCAAGAGTACAACGATAGCGGAAGACAAACTCCAGCAAAAGCTAATTACGAGATAATAATTTGTAACACTACTGATGGTGATACTACACTAAACTTATATTTAGATGATAGCGACTCTACAGTATCTAATGTTTATATTGTAAAGAATCACATTATGAGCTCTGGAGAAACAATAATCCTAAATAAAAGGGGAGTTCAGTTTCAAAGTAAATCTCTAGTTGTTGAGTTAACAGATGGTAGTGTTGATGTATCTATATTCTCATCACTATCTATAGACACTAATAGTTCAGCTATTTAGACTGTTCTTCCATATCTAAAAACCAAACAACTAAGTTTTTAGCTTCCTTACGCTTTCTTTTATATATCCTTCTTTCTTCTTTACAGCCTTCACATCGACAACCATTTCTATAAGCTGTTACAGAGGGACAAGGCTTAGCTTTTTTTCTCCTGGCTTTAGAATAGTTACATGATGCGTGAGAGAAAGCTATGTTGTCTAATCTATAGTATAAATCTACTGGGTCTTCTGAGTCTAACCAAGGAATTTTATGCTCTATAGTGAACTCATCTATATTATCTATACTAGCTCCACACTGATAACACCAGCATATATCTAGTCTTTTGGCAAAATCATATAATATTGATTTACGAAGTCTATTGGCTGCTGTACCAGGATGTATACCTAACTGGTCTTTTTTCTTTCTCTCGGATTTTTTCATGGGTCTAAGTTAGTAAAAAAAAATTACACTACCTAAACTCAAATTTATTGGTTCTAGGATTGTATACTCTTTTCTTTTTCTTAGGCTCTTCTTTTTGCTTTAGACTTACCATCTACAGCTAATTTAGATTTAGATGATTTTTTTAATGTAGCTCTAGGTTTTGAGTCTAAATCAAGTTTCATTGACTTAACTTCCTTTACTTTTCTATCTAATCTAGATGGAGTATTAGAAACAGGCTGTTTTTTTTGTTTATCCCCTGAAACTTCTTCTTCGCCTATATCATCAAGTTTCACTTCATCTAACTCTTTAGATATACGTTTTCTTTCCTCTTCTTCACTAGTTACTAGTTTTGCTTTTTTAAGTTTTGGAGATGCTGTTGGTTTTAGAACAGGTTTTTTGGGTTCAATTTTTTCAACATTTTTTCTTTCTTCTTCAACCTTATCTTCTTCTTCAGAATAAGCTTTAGTAATCATTTGTGTATTGCTTACTTTTTCACCTGACTTTCTTTTAGCAAAGTAATCAGCAAGTTTTTCCATAGCGTTTTTTTCTTTTTCTTTTCCTTCACCACCACCAGCTTTAGTATCACCAGCTCCTACTCCCTCTAATTTAGATTGAGCCTCTCTACCTTCTTTTATAGCTTCACCAGCCTTAGTTCCTAAAAAACCAATGGGATTAACTATAGCTGAAACTATATTTCCTTTTCTTCTTTTTTTAGCTAGAGCCTTTTTTTCATCTTCAGTTAAAACTTTAGGTTTAACTTTACCGCTTTCATTATATTTTTTAAACTTTGCCATTATATTTTACTTATGAACCGCAATTTTCGCAGTCAGGGTTATCTATGTTACAGGTTGGTTGCTCTTCCTCTTCTAAGTCTTCTATCCAAGCATCAAAACCTATTTGATTTTTATCTTCACATTTGCATTCTTCATGAGGGCAAATAAATGAGCCCTTGCAACACTTGCAACTATCTTTACCGCAAGCACTATTTTTTATTTGTTCGTCATTCATATTTCTAGTATAGTCGTAATAATATTTAGATTTACTCTTCATCAGGATATGTTATATTCCCAGTATTAATATCAATATCCATTTTACCGTATTCTTCCTCAAGCTTAGCACTAACATCGCTCATCATTTTATTGACTGAACTTAGTTCGTTAAGTAACATATACTTTCTAGCTTCTAAGTTACCTACCTCTAATTTAATTTGATTTGTAGTTGAAACAATTTTTTGAATCTCCTTCAACTGTTCTTCTGTAATTTTTTCTGATTTACTCATAATTTAGTTTAATTAAAATTTATATAATTGATAATCTAGGCCCATAAAGCTATGAACCCCATTGCTTTCTATATTAACTGAATAAGACTTCCAGCCTCTAGGGTGGTCATATTCTAGTACCTCTGCTTCTGCATCTTTAGGCTCTAGGTTTTTCCATAAGACATCTAAGTGATACTTGTCAGAAAGTATAGGTGCTTTTGTTTGTTCGCCATCTTCGTTGTATTCACCTTGCTCTAAGACGATATAACCAAGTTTAACGATACAATGACTGTGTGTTGGGTATGTGTTACCATCTTCATCAGTAGATACCCCTAAAGCGTTTATTTTGCTTTCTGCTTGTTCTAAGCTATCAAACTCGTATTTACCTATCTTATTCATTTGTAAAGATTTTTAAATTCTTTTATCATTTATGCTTTCTTATGTAAAGAAAATTACCCTTATTGATACTATAGGTGTATTTGTTACCCTTTTAGTCATAACTATTAGCTTGTTAAATTTTCTAATTCTGTATCACTCAAAGCCTCATTAAATACTGCTAGTGCTTTGCATTTTCCGTAGAAGTCGTTACCACTACCATCTCCTTCGTTAAATTGCAGCTTATTTAAAGCATTTGCACTAAATGTAGTTCCACTACTCTGTGTTGATACTTCTGTTCCATCAATATATAAAGCAAAATCATTGGCTTTCCATTTAAAAGCTACTTTATGAAAGTCAGTTATAGTTTCTGATGGACTAAAACTATGAGATGTAGAACCTTGTACTCCTGATGTATTTTCTATAAATGCTGATATTTTATTTGCTATGTTGTAGTATCTTATAATAACATAATTTGAATTTGTACCGTCACTTAAAGTTATATATCTATAAGATTGGTCATCAGCCAAAGCAGCTATCTCTGCATATAACACACCTTCTGTACTATTTATTAATGTACTATTACCACTACCATTTAGTGTTTCTGTTGCTCTTGTAACTGTACTACCGTGTGTTGGTATGTATGATGTAGCGTAGGATAAGTTTTCTGCTTGTGCGCCCCATATAATTATCTCAGTTAAAGCGTTCGGCTGTTGAAATCTAAAATCTGTTGCATAAAAATTTGACTCTCCTGTTGAAGTTGTCGTTCCATTAACTTCAAATCTTTGCCATTCTTCTGTTATTGTAAAGTTGTTATTACTATTATCACCATAACTACATAGATTTATTGTTCCTGTTCCACTAACAGTTCTTGCCCAAATAGTTCTTGTGCTTGTGCTTGATAAGTTTGGCACTCCTGCAAAATAAACAGTAGATGAACCAACAGTACCTGTAACCTTATAAGCATTTGTACTTCCATCAGGCGCAGCATAACCACTTTCTAAAGTAGCGTTACTACTCGCCCACTCATCAAAATCCTCACTATAAGTGATAAGATTAGTAGAAGTAGGCTCTAACAACCAATGCCCATTATCTCCATTACTATCATAGTTTATTCTAGCTAAATCTACATCTGTACTAAATGTAATGTCTTTTACTGATACGTTGTCTATTGAGCCGTTAAATGAATAACTCCTAAAACCAAAAGCAGATAGACCATCTGTTTTAGTTATGTATTCTACATAAGTTCCACTAGAAGTTCTAGCTATGCCTGATGGCTGTTGTAATGCTGCACCTGTGCCTATTCTTAATGTTCCACTTGTATAATCTGTAATAGTATAAGTTACTTTTAAAGTGTCGCCTAAATTTAAAGAAGATAAACTCTGATAAGCTAAACTATCATTAGTGCCATCACAACTTAATTTATTATCAGCTATACTCCAACCACCTGTTAAACTCCACCTATCGTTAGTGTCTACTTGTTGTACTGATATGTTGTCTATTGAGCCTTGAAAACCTGTGCCAAAAGTACCTCTAAATCTTATTTGACCATCTGTTCCATCGTAAGTAAAATATACTTCTTTAGTTCCTATTGTAGTAGAAGTTTGTATATAACCATTTATTGAAGTCCAAACAGAAATACTACCATTGTCAACACTTAGTATATCAAAAACAACTTTATAAGTTTTTCCGTTAGTTAATACTCCTTCTTGGACAAGACTTTCATTATCAACTATATTAAAATTAGCTCTATCTGTTATAGTTATACCACTCCCTATCGTACTCCAACTTGTGCTTCCACTACTAAAATCTCCATTAGTAACTAAATCATCACCCAACTCCTCAAAATCACCATTAAGTACTAATTCAGGGTCAGTAATACTTTGCATATCTTGTACTAAACCATCAGAGTTTATTCTTGTAGCACTACTTGCTCTATCGAAGTCAAAGTCTGATGATACATCTACTACTGATAAGTTGTCTATTTGAAATTCACCAACAGCATCATTACAAAATATTCTTATAGAACCATTATCTGCATTTGCAGTATAATAAACTTCATAATCTACAAATGAACTTGTAATGTTATCAGTAAATATTACATAACCATTTTGTGTTAATCTTAAATTTACGCCGCCACTTATATTTTTAGCTTTGAAAGTAACTTTATAGGTTTTGCCATTTACAAAAGAAATATTTTGACTTATATTTTCAGTATGCCAATTACCATTTTCTGTATTATTAGAATTTAAAGCACCATCTACAATAGTTGCGTAATCACCACCATTTACACTCCAATTATCTAAATTTGGAAAATCTCCATCAGTAACTTCTTCATCACCTGTATAAGTCTTTACAGAGTGTACCCTTGCATCACTTGTTGCAGTAGGAGTAAGTAGTATAGATGCTTTGTCTAATATACCTGAACTGCTAATTCTAGAAACCTCAGACCTCGACTTACCATCATTTTCATAATAAGTAGAACGAGCTTTTAAGGCTCCAAATAATGAATCAAACTGAGTATACGCTTTTTTAGCTATACCTATAAATACTCCTAATCCCAGCATTATGTATTACTTTTTCTTTTTAAGACGCATTCCGTAACCAGCCTTCTTGACCTTTCCGCCATCTTCAAACTTACCAGTCTTCTTTGACTTTTTAGCCATTTTCTCTCTGTAAGCTTTTCTTGCTTCTTCGTCAGTCATGACTTTCTTTTCAGTTTTTCCGACCTTTTCGTACTTCTTTTTAACTTTCATAATATAAATTATTTAAAGACTCAAAGATAATAAAAATATATCTTATGATTACTTCTTGGTTGATTTTTTATTAGCTCCATTACGAGCCCTGTTTTTTGACTTGTCCTCAGGGACTATAGTGCCGTCCTTAGCGTGAGACATATCCTTACCGCCCTTGCCGTAAACGCCTGAGTCTCGCCTAGCCTTAACCAAGGCTCCACGATAAGCTCTCCTTTCTGGAGTACTGTGATACTTAGTGTCGTATTCCAGCTTCTTCTTCTTAGCTTCAGGATTTTCGTTGTAATACTTCTGAGTCTTCTTTAGTCTAGCCATGAGGCAAATATATAAAAAAATGGTGAGATACGTTGGGGTTGGGGATAATATAGATATACACGCATACACAATGGAACACCCAATCCATTATCCGAAATGGGGTGGGCCACTAGATAAGCTACTCTAGTAATCCAACCATCGTTTTTACCTAGCTCACTAGATAGCCACTAGGTTGTAGCCTAGATACTTAGACCTAGTACCACTAGAGAAAGGACTACCGAACCTAACCTAGCCCACTAGATAGGATAAAGGTAGGGTATAGGGTATTTTACTAGAGAAGAACGTCAGATTTTACTGGTATACCTTTGCAAACCGAACACTAGAGTAGCCACTAGAGTAGAATACCTCGGTTGCTGAACACTTTCGTTTTCTCTCTAGTATTACTAGATATGGGAGAACCCCTCACCCCTTTACCCCTTATTTCACCCCTCAAACCTTAACCTAGTTTTCCTAGATAGGGAAAGTCTTCAAACCTCTTACAGCGAAGAACAAGAAATTTTACTAGAGAAGAAGTGAAAGTTTTTTACTTTTTGTTAGGACTATGTAAATTTTTTTCTGTATGTTTGTACCAACAAATCGAACGAGGTTTGGGTGTAATTTTGAAATTTTGACTGCCTCTCTCTAGAGAGCTATCTAGTCCACTAGATAAGCCACTAGAGAACGCAACCTAGACCACTAGGGAACAACGATAGCTAATCTATCTAGTACAAGTACAGACTCACTAGAGTAAAACATGGAACGCTACTAGAGAAACACTAGAGACAAATTATCGCCCCTATCTAGTAAACCGAATTTTGAGTAGGTTGAAAGTTAGAAAGTTACTAGGTTACAAGGCAAGAAAGTGTGAAAATAATTTGCACACCTCAAAAATTTGACGTACATTTGTACCATCAAATCAAGTGAACTGCTTTACTGATTACAAGTTCACCTCTGGCACGACACAAATCAGCTAGCTACCGATAGGTAGGCTCACGAGATAATTTTTATCGGGAGATGACTAGGCTTGGCAATCGAGAGATTCAATGGGAGAATTACACCCACTAATCGAGACCTTACATCAACGAGTATTGGATTCACTAGAGTAGTCATTGTAGGCGGTACTAGGGTTGGAAACCTAGGCTAAATTCTGACAAGAGCAAAAATCCCTGTAATTTTTTATCGTTTTAAGGGGTGAGTGTAAACGATACCAACCTATCAAGGGTGGGGTACATTTGAGATGTACCATAATATGAAGGCTCATATTAACACATGATTGAGCATAAATAAGACTATGTGTACTATGTCGGTGGTAGCAAGAAATTGTGCGACTAACTACCAGAAACGGACTATTGTTCAGACAACAACAAGGGTACGTTGGGGGCATTCGTTTGCCCCTAGTCCACTAACTTAAATTGAATTGTATTATGAATTACGATAGACTTGATGAAT
>Ga0222715_10000584_pt1 | contig 36444 bp, 29 predicted proteins | sample C33_9DmetaG_FD_165056 | JGI IMG/M metagenome (GOLD analysis project Ga0222715, IMG submission 165056) | Estuarine water microbial communities from San Francisco Bay, California, United States - C33_9D | ecosystem: Environmental > Aquatic > Marine > Unclassified | place: USA: California...
TCAAGAGTCTCAGTTATGGTGGCAGTGTCGCGGCTTGCGGATTGGTCGACAGTCCCGCGATAAATGCCACGGTTTTACCGTTTATTCTGCGGGGTGTTAATCTTCTCGGCGTCGATTCGGTTGAGCTTCCTCTCTCGAAAAAGCAGAAAATTTGGTCACTCTTCGCGAGCGAGTGGTCGCTGACGGCGATCGATTCGCTTGCTGAAACGATTGTTCTCGCCGAGCTTCCCGCCGTACTCGCAAAAGTACTCGCCGGCGGTGCAGTGGGGCGTTATCTGCTCGATCTAAAGGCGTAGATTCGTGTCAGAGGCGGGGTTGAATTTAGCCCCGTCGCCTGAATAGTGGAGTATCATTCACCGCGGTTGCGGTGTAGCTAGTACTGAAATCTTTGAATGCCTCGAGACAATCGTCTGGGTCTTGGTCGCTGCGCAGCGCAAATGAATCAAATCCGCAGCGTTCAAGGAAACAGAGTTGATCACGCAACACATCTCCGATTGCCCTAATTTCACCTGTGTAGCCAAGATCGCGTCGCAAGCGTCGCGCGAGTGAGTAAGCACGGCCGTCGCTAAAAACGGGGAAATTCAGCGCGATAATGGGAAGACTGCTCAGTCTGTCTTCGAGCTTGTCGAGATTTTGATGGGAATCTAACCAGACACCAATTGCTGAGAACTGGGCAGCGGCTTCCTCTTCATCACTCAAAAAAAGCTCTAGCGGTAGTAAGGCGTTTCGACCTCGTAAGGCAGAGAACACATCAGGACCCGACGCCGATTGTATAAGCGTCCAATGGTCGGGAATCTTTTCTGTAGTATTGATTAGAATCGCCATTATTGTTCCTTTTCATAGACACGCTTTTTAAAGGGTTCGACACCAATACGATCTACGGTATCTATAAATTTCTCATGATCCAGGCGCTGCTCACGATAGACTGTGATTAGATCTGCAACCACGGCTGGGATTTCACTTTGCGCGAAGGAAGGACCTAGAATCCTGCCTAGTTTGGCTTCGCGTTTTGATGATCCGCCAATCGAGACCTGATAAAACTCTTCGCCTTTTTTATCGACGCCCAACACACCTATGTTTCCGACATGATGGTGTCCGCATGCATTCATGCAGCCAGAAATATTAAGTGACACCTCGCCTATATCGGCAAGAAGTTCGCGATCATCGAATTGACGCTGTATCGATTCAGCGATAGGAATAGATTTCGCATTTGCGAGCGCGCAAAAGTCGCCGCCTGGACAACAAATGATATCATTGAGCTTGTTTAGATTCGCTGTTTCTAGCGAGTCGGCAGCAAGCTGTTGATAGAGTTTATAGAGTTCGCTTTCTTCAACGTCTGCAAGAATAACATTCTGCGCGTGTGTAACTCGTACTTCGCCGAAACTGAATCGATCAGCTAGGTCGGCGAGGGCATTTAACTGCTCTTCGGTCACATCGCCGGGTGCATACCCAGTTTTTTTAAAACTAATAGCCACTGCCGCGTAGCCCGATCTCTTATGGGCGGTCACATTGTTGCTATACCAACTAGCGAATAGCACATCTTTTGCTAGCGCGGTGCGCAGGGATTCGGGAGAAGCTTCTAGGGGTTTATAAGCCGGTGCCTGGAAATAGCTTTTGCACCGCTCGATTTCAGCGTCCGTAAGAGTGAGGCTTCCGCCTCGCAGCTGTTCCCACTCATGCTGAACCTTCTCACAAAAAGCGTCTAAGCCAGTTTCTCGGACTAATATTTTTATCCGCGCCTTGTACTTGTTGTCGCGCCGCCCTTCGCGATTGTAAACGCGAAGGATCGCCTCTAGTGCCGTCAGTAAATCGTGTCGGTGTATAAAGTCAAATACGACTTGTCCAATTACAGGCGTGCGTCCGAGTCCGCCCCCTGCGAGAATCTGAAATCCCGTTTCACCGTTATCGTTCTTACGCAGGTAGACGCCGATATCATGCACTTGCGTTGCCGCGTGATCTTCTTGTGTACCGCAGACCGCTATTTTGAACTTGCGTGGCAAGTATGCAAACTCGGGATGAAATGTGGACCATTGCCGAATGATTTCGCAGTATGGCCGGCTGTCTTCAATCTCATCGATAGCGACGCCTGCAAACTGATCGGTGGTTGTGTTGCGGATACAGTTACCGCTTGTTTGAATTGCGTGCATTTCTACTTCTGCAAGATGAGCGAGAAGTTCTGGCACATTTTCAAGAGCGGGCCAGTTGAATTGAATATTCTGGCGAGTGGTGAAATGCCCGTAGCCCTTGTCATAATGCGAGGAGATAAAGGCTAGTTTCCTTAGCTGGCGTGACGACAGCATTCCGTACGGTACAGCGATACGAAGCATCGGCGCCAAACGTTGAACATAGAGGCCATTCTGCAGCCTGAGTGGCAGAAATTCCGCGTCAGAGAGTTTACCTTCAAGATAACGATTGGTTTGATCGCGAAATTGCGCAACGCGCTCCTCAAGCATGGTAGCGTCGTAACCGTCATATCTGTACATCGGGAGTATTCCTCTGCCTACCAGGCAGTAAATTAGTCTAAATTAGGACCGAGCAAGCGGCTTAAATCCGCAAAGTCTCTGCTGCTACGGGACGCCAAATCCTCAACTTGTTCGCTACTAATGTCACCCACCGAGAAGTAGCGCGATTCTGGATGACTAAAATAGTATCCGCTGACGCTTGCGGCGGGTGTCATTGCATAACTGTCAGTCAGCGAGATGCCGGTAGTAGCCTCAGCGTCCAAGATAGCGAACAGCGTTTCTTTTTCAGAATGCTCGGGACAGGCAGGATACCCTGGAGCCGGGCGTATTCCGCGATAACGTTCACTAATAAGCTCTTCTGTCGAAAGTTTTTCGTCTGGCGCGTAAGCCCAAAACTCTGTTCTGACGCGCGCATGGAGGTGCTCTGCGAATGCCTCAGCGAGTCTATCCGCTAACGCTTTGATCATGAGTGAGGCATAGTCGTTGCCTTCGTCTTGATAGCCTTTCGCGAGCGCCTCGGCGCCGATGCCTGCAGTTACCGCAAAGCCTCCGAGGTGATCTTGTTTGCCAGAATCGATTGGCGCCACAAAATCTGCGAGGCATAGTTGAGCATTGTCATCCTGCTTTGGCATTTGCTGACGAAGAAAATGGATCTTTTTGTTTGCACCCGTTTCGCCGAGCTGCACGTCATTGCCGATACTGTTGCCCTCCCAAAATCCGAACACGGCGCGTGCAGTAATCAGCTTCTCGTCGACTATGCGCGTCAACATTTCTTGAGCATCTTGGAAAAGGTCCCGCGCCGCCGCCCCAACTTTTTCATCGCAGAGAATTGCAGGGTATTTGCCGGCAAGACTCCACGTGATAAAGAAGGGAGTCCAGTCGATGTAGTCGATGAGTGCCTCTAGTGGGTAGTCGTCAAGAACTTTCGTACCGACGAATGCAGGCGTGGGAGGTGTATAATTTTCCCAGTCTAGCTTCAGCGCAGCGCGATTCGCCGCTCGGAAATCAACGAGTTCACGTTTACTCTTTCGATTCGCGGTGCGCTCACGAATCATAGAGTACTCCGAGCGAATATCCGCCGTGAAATCGGATTTGTTCGATTCACTTAAAAGGGTGCTGACGACGTTAACACTTCTCGACGCGTCGGGAACGTAGACTGTCGCATCGTTGCTGTAGTGCTGCTCTATCTTAACCGCAGTATGCGCTTTAGACGTCGTCGCACCGCCGATTAGGAGAGGTATGTGAAAATCAAGTCGCTGCATTTCTGAGGCAACATGAACCATCTCATCGAGCGAGGGGGTAATCAGACCACTGAGACCGATGATGTCGACATTTTCCTCGATAGCGGTTCTCAGAATTTTGTCGGCAGGCACCATCACGCCGAGATCGATGATCTCATAGTTATTACACGCTAGGACAACGCCAACGATATTTTTACCGATATCATGTACGTCTCCCTTCACTGTTGCTAACAGTATCTTACCCTTTGCTTTAACCTCGCCCCCTTGCTTTTCGGCTTCGATAAATGGCAGCAGATAAGCTACGGCTTGTTTCATAACCCGAGCACTTTTTACAACTTGCGGGAGAAACATCTTACCGCTACCAAAAAGATCGCCAACTTCATTCATGCCGTCCATTAAAGGGCCTTCGATCACATGGATCGGACGCTCGGCGTTGAGTCGTGCTTGCTCGGTGTCTTCTTCGATAAATTTGGTGATACCTTTCACCAACGCATACGCGAGGCGCTTTTCGACTGCTTGATCTCGCCACGCAAGATCTTCGGTCGCCACTAGCCCTTCGGCGCCACTGTAGTTTTGGGCCACGGCCATTAGCCGCTCTGTGCCTTCCTTCGTTCTATTGAGAACAACGTCCTCCACTGCTTGTTTTAGGTCCGCGGGGATATCATCGTAAACAGCGAGTTGCCCCGCATTAACGATACCCATCGACAGACCGGCTTTTATCGCGTGGAATAGAAAAACCGAGTGGATCGCCTCGCGTACAAGGTTATTGCCTCGGAAAGAGAAGGAAACGTTACTCACTCCCCCTGAGATAAGCGCTCCGGGCAGTTCTGCCTTGATGTATTTGCAAGCTTCAATGAAGTCTACTGCGTAATTATTGTGCTCATCGATACCGGTCGCTATGGCAAATATATTTGGGTCGAAGATAATATCCTCGGCTTGAAAGCCGGTGCTTAGAAGCAGGTCATAGCTGCGTTTGCAGATTTCTTTTTTTCTGGCGAGTGTGTCGGCTTGACCCGCTTCATCGAAGGCCATGACAACGACTGCGGCGCCATACGCAAGACACAGCTTCGCCTTCTCGATGAATTCCTCATCGCCTTCTTTGAGGCTTATCGAATTTACGATGGCTTTTCCCTGGATGCATTTGAGCCCGGACTCGATAATTTCCCACTTGGAGGAATCCACCATGATCGGAACGCGACAAATTTCTGGCTCGGCGGCAACTAGCTTTAGAAACCGAACCATTGCAGCCTCAGAATCAAGCATGCCTTCGTCCATGTTGATGTCGATAATCTGTGCGCCAGCGGCAACTTGCTCACGCGCGACTTCGAGCGCTTCGTCGTAATTTTCCTCGCGAATGAGGCGGGCGAAGCGCGCTGACCCGGTGACATTTGTCCTTTCTCCAACATTGACGAAGAGAGAATCAGCCTTGATGTTGAACGCCTCTAAACCACTGAGCCGGCATGCCGGTTCTAGCGCCGGAATTTCCCGAGGTGGGATACCGTCGATGGCCGCGGCCATTGCGGCAATATGTTCGGGGGATGTACCACAGCAACCGCCTACAATATTAAGAAACCCGCTAGCAGCAAATTCTTTAATAATCGAGGCCATTTCTTCCGGACTTTGGTCGTATTCACCAAATTCATTAGGTAAACCCGCATTCGGATGTGCGGAAACATAGCTCTGGGCCAGATGAGACGTTTCGGCGATATGGGGACGCAGCTGCTCTGCACCGAGGGCGCAGTTAAACCCGACCGAAAGTGGTTTAGCGTGCGCGACAGAGTTTAAAAATGCCTCAACGGTTTGTCCTGATAGCGTGCGACCGCTCGCATCTGTGATTGTGCCCGAAATCATAATCGGTAGATCAAGAGCGAGTTCCGCTAGCACCCGACGCACAGCGAAGATCCCAGCTTTGGCATTAAGGGTATCGAATGCGGTTTCGATCATTAGTATGTCAGCGCCGCCTGAGATGAGACCCCGCGCAGAGTTGCTATAGTCTTCAACCAATTCGTCAAAGCTTGTGTTTCTAAACCCGGGGTCGTTGACATCTGGGGAGAGGGAAGCGGTTTTACTCGTCGGCCCGATTATCCCAGCAACAAAGCGAGGCTTGTTTGGCGTTTTGAGAGTCGCTGCATCGCACGCCGCGCGCGCCAGCTTTGCAGCCTCTTCATTGAGCTCAAAGGCTAACTCTTCGAGTCCATAGTCTGCTTGGGATGCGCGTGTCGCATTAAACGTGTTGGTCTCGACTATATCGGCGCCGGCGTCGAGATAAGCGGTATGAATCTCCGATATTATCTGAGGCGCAGAAAGCGTGAGCAGATCGTTGTTGCCGGCAAGTGGCTGGGCTGCATCGCGAAACCGCTCGCCACGAAAATTCGACTCGACCAACTGATAGCCCTGAATCATCGTACCCATCGCGCCGTCCAAAAGAAGGATGCGCTGGGTGAGAGCGACGCGGAGCGCGTCCACGCGTTGATTACGGGTTAGTTGTTCTGTCATGCCAATGCCTTTGAGCTATTCCTAGCCCGTTAAACGGTTAGAGGTTGGGTGGTGATCTAGGTCGCCCAGAAGGCCGGCTATTCTAGCAAAGTCCGTCGAAAATCGCATAGCACTATAACCAAGTAATCTACTTGGTTATTCTAATTCCACTCGCTTTCCAGTAAACTCAGCCGCGTCTCGAGGAGTAAATTCACTATGAGTTCTGATTACATTACGATCACTGCACCCGCACAGGCCTATCTCGCCGAATTGCTGAAGAAACAAGACACCGAGGGCGTATCAGTGCGCGTCTTCATTCTTGACGCGGGGACGCCAAAAGCCGAGACCTGTATCTCGTTTTGCCGACCAGGCGAGGAAAAAGACGACGATGCGATCCAGCACTGCGAAGGGTTCAAAGCCTATATCGACGAGCCAAGCATTCCTTTTCTCGAAGAGGCGGTAGTGGACTATTCGAAAGATGCGATGGGAGGACAGCTGACGATCAAGGCCCCGAATTCGCGGCTGCCTAAGATTACCGATGAGAGCTCGATACCCGATCGAATCAACTATGTGCTCTACAACGAAATTAACCCCGGTCTCGCCGCGCATGGCGGCAATGTGACGCTCGAAGAGCTTTTCGACGAAAACATCGCCGTGTTGCGTTTCGGCGGTGGGTGTCAGGGCTGCGGGATGGTCGATGTGACGCTGAAAGAGGGTGTTGAGAAGACACTCTTGCAGCAAATCCCAGAATTGAAAGAGGTGCGCGACGTGACCGATCACTCGCAGCGCGAGAACGCATATTTCAAGTAGCTGAGTCCGGCATAGTTAAAGTAACTCCAACATTATCGCCTTAATTTATTGAAATTATTCTATATTTCTAGATAAGCAGCCTCTAGTAACGCATGGAGGCTGTCTTTAAACGAGGGGTCTTCAGCGTCGAGCGTAGCCATCACTTCGACCAGTACTTCGTTGTCTTCGCGCCCGTTCCAGATCTTACGGTATGTGCCTTCTTGGTAGCCGTGATCTTGACGGAAAAAATTAAGCACATTCTTGCTGACATATTGTCTGTACAGCTCTGGCCAATCCAGTTCACATCCGCTCATAATCTCTGCAAACAAGCCTAGTTCGACACGACCTGCGGCTGCCGTTCCAATAAGCGCCTGAAGTAAATCCAGTAGCTCGAGCTCATCGAGAGAATACTCTTGGCCGTCGAATTGCAGCCTTCGCGTCGGGCTCTGGCGCTCATAGGCCGCCTCGAGATAGAGCCTCGCCTTGTCTTCATCCCCCCCGTTACGAAGAAGTATTTCAGAAAGCAAAAAGTGCCAAATATCTACAAGCTCCATTTGGAGCTGGCCAAGATCGCGATGCTGCTGTTTCCACCATTTCCATCCATGATGCTCAATCGCCTCGGCCGCCTCGACTACCACGGCGCGCAGGTAAGGATAGCGTGCGTCAGTCCAGTTGGGGTCGACGCGATAATTCATCGCTGCTTGGAGTTGAAACATGGTTTGGAGCTGAGCTGTACTGAGCATGGCGTTAACGGTCGTCCTGACTGGGAGGGTGTAGTTGCGAAAATAGTTATGACAATATTTGAGAAATTAGCCGAAAGTAACTGAATCACGCGAAGAAAAACGCGTTATTCGGCATTTTTCCTAGTTGATTTTGTCTGATTGAGAAGTGAAGAAAGCATTTCGCAGCGACTAGCGCGCATATCCATATAGGATTGATACGCGGCCATAGATTCTTCATCTGAAGCTGAGGCCTGTCCGAGTTCAGCTAGCCAAGTATCAAGAACCTTGATTTCCTGGTTGAGCTGCGCGGTGGCTTCTGCGATGAGAGCATCGTCGATACCGCTGCTTGCGTCATGACTCTTATTCATAAATCGTTTAGTAGTCTCTCGTGGACATCGCGCAATCTCAACTGCTTCCCTCTGTTGTCGGCAGGCTCGAATGACTTCATAGTTTTTTCTTACTCCGTCCTCGAAAACACCCACTTTGGACTATTTGGAAACTGCAATTGATTAAACGTTCGCACAGTACTAGATACTCGTCAAGAACTGCAATTAATAGGGTATACAGAGCCTTTGGCGCGTTGTCTAACCACCGTTGTCGTATTTTTTTGCAGTTGAGGCTTGACTAGCAAGCCCTGGCTCCCTAGAATTCCGCTCGTTCTGATTTGGCGCGCCTTGCCATACAGATTGTCCCCTTCGTCTAGAGGCCTAGGACACCTGGTTTTCATCCAGGCAACAGGGGTTCGAAACCCCTAGGGGACGCCAATTCGAAAAGCCCAGCTATGCTGGGCTTTTTTCGTTGCGGGAGTGCTTTTTAAGGACTTGAATGCGGGAGTTAAAGGCTTTTGCTGTAGGAGTTAAGGACTTTCGTTGCAGGAGCAGGGAATAGGATTTCGGCTAATCGAAGAGGCATACTCATCATGACCACTGCTATAGCGATCTCAGATCTCACTAAAATCTATGCGAATGGGTTCGAAGCATTAAAGGGAATAAGCTTACAAGTACAGCAGGGTGACTTTTTCGCTCTTCTTGGGCCCAACGGTGCAGGAAAATCAACAACAATCGGCGTTTTGTCCACCTTGGTTCGAAAAACGGGAGGGACCGTTGAGATATTTGGCAAAAACGTTAATTCACACGTCTATGAAACAAAACTCGATCTCGGCGTAGTCCCTCAAGAAGTCAATTTTAGCCAGTTCGAGCGAGTCAAAGACATTGTCATGACACAGGCCGGCTACTACGGGATGCCGAGAAAGCTGGCGGCAGAGCGCTGTGAGAAATACCTCCGTAAGCTCGATCTTTGGGAGAAGCGCAACGACCGCTCTCGAACGCTGTCTGGCGGTATGAAGCGCCGCCTCATGATCGCTAGAGCGCTTGTACACGAGCCTAAATTGTTAATTCTGGATGAGCCCACAGCAGGCGTAGACATTGAACTCCGACGATCCATGTGGGAATTCCTGACCGAGCTCAATGAATCCGGTACTACCATAATACTGACCACCCATTATCTCGAGGAAGCAGAGCAGCTTTGCCGCAACATCGCGATTATCGATAAGGGACGTATTGTAGAGAATACGAGCATGCGAGCACTGCTCGCGGCATTAGATAAGCAAACTTATATTGTTGACCTTGCAAAGCCCGTTGAGACCCTGCCTGATTGGGGTGATGTTCCTGTTACTGCATCGCTACTCGATTCCCATTCGTTCGAGATTACCGTTGCGGCCTCACTAACGATGAGTGGATTGTTTAAACTCTTTCTCGAGAGAGGAATCGAAGTCAGCGCGCTCCGGAGTAAGAGTAATAGACTAGAGCAGTTGTTCTTGGGTCGTCTGACCGATGCAAGGGGAGACGCGGTTAATGTTTAAAAACCATAAATACATTGCATTCGAAACTATAGTCATAAAAGAGGTGCGAAGATTTACTCGCATCTGGATACAAACCTTAGTACCTCCTGCAATTACGATCTCACTGTACTTTGTTATTTTTGGCAATCTCGTTGGCAGTCGAATAGGGAATATGGGTGGCTTTGACTATATGGAGTTCATCATTCCAGGTTTGATTATGATGGCAGTTATCCAAAACTCGTATTCGAACGTTGTGTCCTCTTTTTTTAGTCATAAATTCCAGCGCAGCGTGGAGGAAGTCCTAGTCTCTCCGGTCCCCAACGCGATACTTTTGGGCGGCTTTATCGTCGGAGGTATGGTGAGGGGCTTGTTGGTTGGCGCAATCGTTACCATGATGGCTTTAATGTTTGTCGATCTTCAGATCCAGCATCCGATAATTACAATCACAGTAATCCTGCTCACGGCAGTCGTGTTCTCATTAGCTGGATTCATAAATGCACTTTTTGCCAACAGCTTCGATGATATTTCTATCATCCCGACGTTCGTACTCACGCCACTAATTTATCTTGGTGGAGTATTTTATTCCTCGTCACTGTTACCCCCGTTCTGGCAATCGGTCTCTGCCCTTAATCCAATTTTTTATATGGTGAACTCTTTCCGATATGGATTTTTGGGCGTATCCGATGTCTCCGTCGGGCCCGCATTCGTTATCCTAACCCTCTTTGGCGTGGTGTTATTTAGCGTTTGCTTGGTGCTGCTCAATCGCGGCACGGGGCTAAGGAGTTAGAACGATGGTGCATTCAGACAAGCCCGGAGCCAACCCGCTCGGCGAGACTCTCGCCAGCCCTTCGTCATATGCGCCCGAGGTTTTATTCCCAATCGCTCGTGATCCAGCGCGGAAGGCAATTGGGCTCTCTGACCAGTTGGCGATGCACGGGTTCGACCACTGGCAGGCGTTTGAACTCTCCTGGCTGGACAAAAGCGGAAAGCCTTGTGTCTCGGTCGCTGAGCTCTATTTTGACTGTAACTCGCCATCGATTGTCGAATCGAAATCGCTAAAGCTTTATTTGAATTCGTTTAATCACGAGAGGATTAAGTCTACCGATTTACTACGCGCGACGATTCAATCAGATTTGGAAATCGCCAGCGGAAGTGCTGTCGAAGTCATCGTGCATTCTCTCTCTGACTATCGTCTACTCATGGCTAAGAACTTTGCGCCTAGCGTGGGGCGTGGTGCCTTGAGGGTCAATCTCGATCAATTTTCCCTCATCGATCAGGCTGTTCCTCTTGATGCGTCGATTCTCGAAGTTTCACGGCTTGTGAAGCAGCAGGGTCAAGACAATACCGCCGCCGAAAAACGCTATGTGAGCGATCTGTTCCGATCAAACTGCCCCGTGACCAATCAGCCAGATTGGGCAAGTATAGAAATTAAAGTGAGCGGTGTTGAGATCGAGGAATCGAGCCTCCTAAGTTATCTCTGCTCATTCCGAAACCATCAGGGCTATCACGAGGAATGTGCCGAGCGCATATTTGTTGCGCTCAGTCATCAGTGCAAGCCAAAGTCCCTTCAAGTCTCGATGAACTACTTAAGGCGTGGCGGCTTAGACATTAATGTCTATCGATCAAGTTCTCCTATCGCGTATACAGAAAAGCGCGGCCGCGATGTGAGACAGTAGATGAAAAGCGTGTCCCTGTTATCCGCCGCCTTGTAATCTCAGTGCCTCTAAGCTAGAGTGCGCGCCGTAAGTTCCTCCGGTGAGGTGTCCGAGTGGTCGAAGGAGCACGCCTGGAAAGTGTGTAAGTCGAAAGGCTTCGAGGGTTCGAATCCCTCTCTCACCGCCACATTCCCCCCAAAGGTTTCCTAGGGTAGTATCGAGCGCATAAAGTCTCGACTACCCAAGGATTCGTCATGAAAAACATTACTATTATCGCTGCTATGCTCGCGTCTACCATGCTAGCCCTAACTGGCGGCGTATTCGCTGCAGATTGGCCGAGCTATGGCGGTGATAACGGTTCTCAGAAATATTCAGAACTCGATCAGATCGATGCTTCTAACGTGGCAGAGTTGACTACAGCGTGGATTTGGGAAAGCCCCGATAACGCGACGGTCGCCGAAAACATCGCAAACGAAAATTACAGAGCAGTGCCTGCGGGATTTAAGGCAACGCCGATCGTTATTGGTGGAATGATGTATGTACCGAGTTCCTTCGGGAGGGTCGTTGCCATCGACGCAACGTCGGGAGTTGAACAATGGGTCTTCGACACTGAGGCATGGGCTAGTGGGCGGCCAGCGAACCTTGGCTACAACTCGCGCGGCGTAGGCTATTGGTCTAGCGAGGACAAGAATCGCGTGTTCTTTGCCACTAACGATGCAACTCTTTGGTCGTTAGACGCACTGACAGGGCTTCCGGATGTCAACTTTGGCGTTGGCGGCAAGGTCGACCTGTCTCTAGGCCTCGGCCGCGACATCGATAAGCGTCAGTACGGTGTCGTCTCGCCGCCACTCGTAACGAATGACATCGTGGTTGTTAACTCGATAATTAACGATGGTCCAACCACGAAGGAAATGCCGCCAGGGAATGTAAGAGGATTTAATCCGCATACCGGTGAAGTCGTCTGGATGTTTGAGACGATTCCGCAGGCTGGCGCGTTTGGCAACGAGACTTGGGAGAACGGCTCATGGGAGTACACAGGAAACACGAATTCCTGGACCATAATGAGTGCAGATGATGAACTTGGCATCGTGTACCTGCCTATCGGCACACCCACAAATGACTGGTACGGAGGCCTTCGTCACGGAGACAATTTATTTGCCGAAAGCCTCGTCGCTGTAAAGGCGAAAACGGGAGAGCGCCTCTGGCATTTCCAAATGGTCCACCATGGGGTTTGGGACTATGATCTTCCGGCGGCACCGACGCTTGTCGATCTGATGGTCGACGGAAGGGCAATTAAAGCGGTCGCCCAAATAACCAAGCAGGGCTACACCTATGTCTTCGACCGGCTCACTGGGGAACCCGTATGGCCGATTATCGAAACCCCGGTACCCCAGAGTACCGTGCCAGGAGAAAAGCTGTCTCCGACGCAGCCCATTCCGACTAAACCGCCGGCCTTCGAACTGCAGGGCGTCTCGGATGAGACTCTTGTCGATTTCACCCCCGAACTAAGACAAGAAGCAGAGCGTCTTATCGAGCAGTTTGATTTCGGTCCATTATTTACGCCCCCCTCACTCAGAGGCACGATTAATATACCAGGCTGGGGCGGCGGTGGCTGGTGGACTGGCGCGGCTTTTGATCCAGAGACTGGTCTTTATTACATCCCAAGCGCGTCGATCCCGATCGTCGTGCAGTTAGAAAAAGCAGATCCAAGCAAGTCAAACCTTGACTATGTTCGAGGAGGGGCGATGAACGTCGGCGGCCCGCAAGGTCTTCCTCTTACCAAGCCCCCCTACGGGCGCATAGTAGCGACTAACCTGAATAGCGGTGAGCACGAATGGGTAATCCCGCACGGAGAGGGGATTCGTCAGAAGATCATTGATATGGGGATTCTCGATCCAGGGCCTGTTGGAGGGCCCAGTAGGACAGGGCCGTTGCTAACCAAGACACTCCTTTTTGTCGCACAAGTAGACAATGGGCGTAATCTCATGCGCGCGTTCGATAAGGCCTCTGGCGCTGTGATACATGAAATTGAGTTGCCACTGCCACCACAGGGTTCACCGATGACCTATTCGGTTGCCGATAAGCAGTATCTTTCCATCGCTATCGGTGGAGGACCTGATAGCCGACTGTTTACCCTCGCGTTGCCCTAGGTGATACCGAGATGCTGGCGCTCGGCAAAGAGATGGCTGAAATGGTGTGTTTAGACTCTCGCCCCAATGGTCTAGAGCATGGTAAGCTTGGCACTGGTATCTCTTGTCGGTCCCCTCGCAATGATAAGTTATAAACCCCGCCAGGCCCGGAAGGGAGCAACGGTAGTAGCTGACTCATGTGCCGTGGTGCGGCTGATGAGAGGTGCCTCTGAATTCCTCTTTGATCATGCAGTGGCTTACTCCTACGGTGATGCGCGGCAATCCCTCATAACCCCTATGGAAGGAACTCCGTGAGCTATCAAGTTCTTGCTCGTAAGTACCGGCCCACGGTTTTTGCAGAAGTCGCAGGACAGTCTCATGTTCTCAAATCGCTGATTAACGCGCTCGATAACCAGCGCCTTCATCATGCTTACCTGCTCACAGGTACTAGGGGCGTCGGTAAAACGACGCTCGCACGCATCCTCGCTCGATGCCTCAATTGCGAGGAGGGCATCAGCTCCGAGCCTTGCGGACAATGCGGCGCGTGCAAAGAAATCTCTGAAGGGCGATTTATCGATCTTATTGAGGTCGACGCAGCGTCACGGACGAAGGTGGAAGACACGCGTGAATTGCTCGAAAACGTGCAGTATTTGCCGACGCGTGGCCGCTATAAAGTCTACCTCATCGACGAAGTCCACATGCTCTCAACTCACAGCTTTAACGCTTTGTTGAAGACGTTAGAAGAACCGCCCGAGCACGTTAAATTTTTACTCGCCACGACAGACCCGCAGAAGCTGCCCATCACCGTTCTATCGCGCTGCCTGCAATTCAATCTAAAGAACCTTGCTCCCGCGCGCATAGCGGAATACATAAGTGAGATCTTGGTCAAAGAGAACGTGCAGACCGAAAGCGATGCCCTCTGGCAGATAGCCATGGCTGCCTCGGGGAGCATGCGCGATGCGTTAACACTCACTGACCAGGCAATTTCCTACTGCGAAGGCAGCGTTCTTACCGAGGGCGTAACCCAGATGCTTGGCGTGCCCCCGCAACAACAAATAGTCAAATTGCTGGAAGCGATGGCGGCGCGTGATGTCGGCCAGGTCGTTGAATTGGTTCAGACGATTGGCGAACAAACGCCCGACTACCATCATACACTCGACGCCTTACTGTCGATGCTACACCGCATCGCGTTGGCACAAGTTGCCCCCGACGCAGTAGACAATAGTGTCGGAGACCTTGAGAAGGTCCAAGAATTAGCAGGGCTCTTAACCGCAGAAGATGTTCAACTTTACTACCAAATTGGCACAAAAGGACGAGAGGATCTGAAGCTCGCGGTAGAGATGCGGAGTGCATTCGAAATGGTGCTACTGCGTATGCTGGTGTTCTCACCAAATTATACGGCGCCCGCCCGAGAGGCAGTAGAGTCAGAGAGCGCGATCTCTAATGTAAGTGAAAAAAAAAAGCCCTCGGTAACGATATCCGAGACCAGTCTAAGTCCTGAGGCTAATCACTCTGAGTTCGACAACAATAATCACTCGACCTCGACGCCTCAGCTGATACCGGATTCGGCTTCCGAGGCAGTAATTGATGGAAATGATGCGGCGTTCAACATCACTCCTTCAAATTGGATAACTGTTTTCCCGATTCTCGAACTAACGGGAATTTCAGCCAACATCATGGCGAATTGCGAGCTAATTGCTACCACCGACGATACTCTTTCATTTCTTCTAGCTAGAGAACAGAGCGCTGTCTTCAGTGAAGAGGCGCCGAGAAAAATAGCGCCAGCTTTCGAGAAGCTCTTGGGGAAGAAGGTTGCGGTTGAGATCTCAATCGGAGAGACGACTGGCGAGACGCCTGCGGCACGCAAGATCCGTCTGAATCAGGAAATGCAGGCAAAAAGAATACGCGACTTCGAGAACGACTGGCCAGTTCTAGAGCTGAAGAAAAAATTCGGCGGTAGGGTTGTGATTGAGAGCATTGTTGAGAGTGTTAGTGAAAATGCTATCAAGAGTATCGCGAACAATGAAGCGGAAGAGAGAAGATGACAGATCTAAATGAGTTAATGAAACAAGCTAAACAAATGCAGGAAAAATTTCAGGCCGCCCAAGACGCAGCAGCGAAAGCTATAGTCGAAGGTGTATCGGGTGCTGGGCTTGTGCGTGTCGAGATGACAGGGAAATATCGGGTAAACAGTGTGAAGCTAGATGAATCGTTGCTGACAGAAGACATTAGCGTAATCGAAGATTTGCTCGCCGCTGCAGTTAATTCGGCAGTCGCTAAAGTAGCAGAAAATAGCAAAGGTTCACTCAGCGATCTCGCGAGTGGGATTAACCTACCCGAAGGCTTTAAGATGCCTTTCTAGTGTGGAGCAATACAGCCTGATCTATTATTTGCTGTGCTATTTTTTCATAAGATTACACGCCGTACCGCCATTATTTAGTAGGAAAATGTTTTGAATCTCAGCCCGTTAATTGATGAGCTAATTGATGCGTTTCGCTGTTTGCCGGGAGTGGGGCCAAAGTCTGCGCAACGCATGGCGCTGCAGCTCCTTGAGCGTAATAGGGCAGGCGGGGCGCGATTGAGTAATGCGCTTGCGGCCGCTCTGGACGTCGTTGGAAATTGCGCTGAGTGTCGAACACTGACAGAAGAAAGTATCTGTAGGCTTTGCGCGAGCGATAAACGAGACCAGTCTCTGTGCTGTGTTGTCGAATCCCCAGGCGATGTTTTCGCAATCGAACAGGCGGGTAGTTACAAAGGGCGCTATTTCGTCTTAATGGGACATTTATCGCCCATAGATGGCATCGGACCTGAACAACTGGGGCTTGAACAGCTTTTCTCTAAAATCGAATCGGGCAAGATAAAAGAGTTAATTATCGCCTGCAATCCAACTGTCGAAGGCGATGCGACGGCTTACTTCATCGCGGAAAGTCTCAAGGGACAGAAGGTGGTTGTATCGAGAATAGCGCACGGTGTCCCGGTCGGTGGTGAATTGGAATACGTAGACGGAGGCACCCTGACACACGCTTTTGCAGGTCGCAAAACCCTTTCGGACGGCTCCTATGACTGAATCGAGTGGGCGCGACGACTCGACGCCATTAGTTTACGTGACCGACGCACAGCACTTAGCAACACTGTGCGAGGGTTGGGCCGAACTTGATGCTATAGCCGTTGATACGGAGTTTATGAGGACGAACACCTTTTATGCAAAGCTTGGTCTTCTGCAGATAGGTGATGGTCAGTGTAGTTTTTTGCTTGATCCACTGGAAATCAAAGACTGGACTCCGTTTGAGCGACTTTTTGGAAGTGGCGACGTCGAGTTTATTTTCCACTCTTGCAGTGAAGACCTCAGTGTTTTTCTTTCACACTTTGGTTTCGTTCCTAAGCGCATTTTTGACACGCAGCTCGCCGCTTCCTTTCTTGGGCTCGGCCCGAGTCTTAGCTACGCAGCGCTCGTGCTCCTGCGACTCGATCAAGTGATTGAGAAAGACGTCACGCGTTCTGATTGGTTGCAGCGACCGCTTACCGAGGCACAGCAGCGCTATGCTGCTATCGACGTTGTGCATCTAATCACGCTAAGAAATCAGCTTCGATATGAGCTCGAGGAAAAGAATGTCTCTGAGTGGTTCGATGCAGAATGCCTCTCAATGATTCAGACTGCGATTGATTACGAGTCAGAGGATAGTTGGTCGATGCTCTATCAGTCGCTTGGCAATGCATGGCGGCTCAATACGCCAGGCTTGATCTTGCTTAAGGCGCTTTGTGTCTGGCGAGAGAAGGAAGCACGACGTCGGGATAAACCCAAAAGTTGGATCGTGAAAGACGCCGATCTCGTCGAGGTTGCCACACGTCTCGCAGTGCTCGGTGAGCCAGGGAAGGAGAGTGACCAAAAACAAGCTCTTATTGCGCAGGGCGTGCTCAGTCGAGTTGATGCAGGCGTTGTTAAGCGGTACGCGTCAGCATTCGCCGAACTGGCGGCGTCCTGTGACTACACTGTGCCAATAGACGATGCTACGCTTTCGGCACCCCTAAGTCCCGAGAAGCGGAAACGGCTGAAAAAGTTGCAGGCCGTTGTCGCGTCAACTGCGCAGGCTCATGGGATCGCCCCCGAGGTACTTGCACGCAAACGCCATTTGCTCGCTTTTATGCACTCGGCTGATACTAATCCGGCGCAGTCCCCTTGGCCGCGAGAGCTATCGCTATGGAAGAAGGATGTTCTTCAGGCCGGCCTCGAAGGCGCATTAAGAACTAACTAATCGCACATAAGGCACATAAGGCAAATAAAGTACATGAGAGATAAGTTAGTCGAGGCAGACGAGACAAATACCGAGTCACTCGCTCATGAGTTTTGGCTCAAACCCCTTTCGCAACTTAATAACGAAGAATGGGAACGCCTTTGCGATGGCTGCGGGCGCTGCTGCCTTAAAAAGTTAATAGATGATGAAACGGACGAGATTCTCCATACTCGTATAGTCTGTAAACATCACGATCAGGCCACCGGAGGCTGCGGTTGCTATCAGACTCGTACTGAACTCGTACCCGATTGCCTCGATGTGCGGGCGATGAATATAGCTGCCGCAACATGGATGCCGTCGACGTGCGCTTACAGGCTGCGTCATGAAGGCAAGCCGCTTTTCGCCTGGCATCCTCTTATTTCGGGGTCACGCGACGACATGATAGAGGCTGGTATCGCGCTTGCGGGACGTGCGATTAGTGAGGAGTTTGTGCATCCTGATGGGTATGACGAACATATTGTCAGGTGGGTGGAGTAGGCTAGGCTAAGCAGGCGGTTCAGGGAGGGTACATGGCAAACTATGGGTTATTTTGGCTAGTTTACTTACTCGCCTCGACGCTTTTCATCGTCATCTTCTGGCGTCTATTTAGATTCAAAAGAGCCCTATTGCTAACTTACTTGATGCGAGCGCTCGCCCTCGCGCTAATTTTCACTCCTTGGGTCAGTCACGTGGACGGCTCCTATCTTGCGCCAGCCCTCATGGTGCTCGCTCTCGATACCATTACGCTCGGAGCGCAGGCGGCGCCGCGCGCCTTCGTGCCACTTTTTCTGAGTCTCCTATTAAGCTGCGGCGTTGCAGCTCTCGTTTGGGCACGGAAGCGTAAGAGCCGCCTCCCTAGCTCACGCATTTGAGTGCTCAGCTCGCTGTGTCGTGCAGAATGATCGGCGCCTAGTCTGCACACCCGGAACTCGCGTACTGTATTTAGCGGCTAAGCCATTTTACAATGTGGACTAGATCATATTCGCCGAGACAACTTTTGAATCAAGAAAGAAGAGAGAGCTACGAATGAACTTCACAGGTACAGACAAATACGTCGCAACAGACGAACTACAACTGGCAGTCAATGCGGCTATAGCGCTGGAGAAACCGCTTCTGATTAAGGGTGAACCTGGAACAGGAAAGACTATGCTCGCAGAGCAGATCTCTGAGGCCTTGGGTATGCCACTTATCCAATGGCATGTGAAGTCGACTACAAAGGCCCAGCAAGGTCTATATGAATACGATGCCGTTTCACGATTGAGAGACTCGCAGCTTGGTGATGAAAAGGTCAAAGATATTTCTAACTACATCGTGAAAGGGAAGATGTGGGAGGCATTCGAAGCAGGGCAGCAATCTGTCCTACTAATCGATGAGATAGACAAGGCTGACATCGAATTCCCCAATGATCTCTTGCTCGAACTCGACAAGATGGAGTTCTTCGTTTACGAGACTCAACAGCTTGTTAAAGCAAAGACCAGACCCATCGTTATAATTACGAGTAATAACGAGAAAGAACTCCCCGATGCATTCCTACGCCGTTGTTTCTTCCATTACATCGAATTTCCGAATTCACAAACGATGGAAAAAATTGTCGATGTGCACTACCCAGAAATCAAGAAAGAACTAGTTCGGCAAGCGATGGATGTTTTTTTCGATGTGCGAAAAATTCCAGGTCTTAAGAAAAAGCCGTCCACCTCAGAGTTAATTGACTGGCTCAAATTGCTCATGGCGGATGATATTCCCGAGGATATTCTCAAGAATCGCGATAACAAGAACGCGATCCCACCTCTCTACGGTGCGCTGCTGAAGAACGAGCAGGATGTTCATCTTCTTGAGAAACTCGCATTCATGCATAGAGCCAAAAGCTAATGCTGATTGATTTTTTCATGACACTCCGTAAAGAACGCTTACCGGTGTCCTTTACCGAACTTTTCACGCTTCTGGAGTGCCTAAAGCGGAATATCATCTTTGGCAACATCGATGACTTCTACCTGCTTTCGCGCATGTGCTTCGTCAAAGACGAGAAAAATTTTGATAAGTTCGATCGCGCATTTTCTAAATACTTTGAGAAGATTGAAGCCCTTGATGAGTTATCGATGGCCGAAATACCCAGTGAATGGCTCCGCAAAGAACTTGAGTCAATGCTCAGCGATGAGGAGAAGGCTAAGATTGAAGCGCTGGGCGGACTAGAGAAACTGATGGAGGAGTTCAAGAAGCGCCTGCAGGAGCAGGAGAAGCGCCATCAAGGCGGGAATAAGTGGATAGGCACTGGTGGCACATCACCCTTTGGTGCCAATGGATACAATCCGGAAGGAATAAGAATTGGACAAGATAGCGGTCGTAATTCTCGCGCCGTCAAAGTATGGGATAAACGTAATTATAGGGATCTCGACGACTCGGTAGAGATCGGCACGCGGAATATTAAGATGGCACTACGCCGATTGCGAAAATTCGCAAGAACCGGCGCAGCAGAAGAACTGGATATAACAGATACCATTTCTTCGACGGCCAAAAATGCAGGCATGCTGGATATCAAGATGGTTCCGGAGCGGCACAATTCTGTCAAAGTCCTGATATTTTTCGATGTTGGCGGATCGATGGATCCTCATGTGAAGCTTTGTGAAGAGTTGTTCTCAGCTGCCAGAACCGAATTTAAGCATTTGAAGTATTTTTACTTTCATAACTTTATCTACGAGTCAGTCTGGACCAAGAGTCATCGGCGGCATGCAGAGACGACCTCTACCTTTGACATAATCAATAAATTCTCTAAAGACTACAAAGTGATTTTCGTAGGCGATGCGACTATGGCGCCCTACGAGATTACCCACGTCGGTGGCAGTATTGAACACTATAATGAGGAGGCCGGTGCGACTTGGTTTAAACGCATTAGTGAGCATTTCGAACATCTGGTATGGATTAATCCAACCCCGAAGGAGTACTGGGAACACAGTTATTCTATCGAAGTGGCGAAAGAGCTCGCCGAGAACAAGATGTATCCGCTCTCTGTAAAAGGACTCGAAGAAGCGATGAAACTCCTCACTAAGTAGCGAGTGATGAAGGCATTCCATACGTTAAATCCTACCGGAGGAATTGTGGTAGAGAAACTGCAGCAAGAACTTGATCCTCAGCAATTTCAGTCCCTACCGGAACTAATCGACTATTGCTTGTCGACGCACGCTGAATTACCGGGATTTAGTTGCTTCGGTAAAACGATGCTGTTTAAAGAGGTCGATGAGCTCAGTTGGCGGTTCGCGAATTATCTGCAGAACGAAACTGACCTCAAGCCAGGCGATCGGATCGCAATTCAGCTACCCAATGTCCTGCAGTTTCCCGTTGCGCTTTATGGGGCTCTTCGCGCTGGGCTCATAGTTGTAAGTACTAATCCGCTTTATACAGAACAGGAGTTGGAGCATCAGTTCAATGATTCTGGTGCTGTCGCGGTTGTCACCCTTGAATCTTTTGCGTCTAAAATCGAGGCTGTACTCGCACGGACAAAGCTCAAAACAGTCATCATTTCTTCGCTAGGCGATCTGCAGCCAGCGCCGAAGCGAATTATGCTTAACGCTTTCGCTAAGTACCTAAAGAGAATGGTTGCTCCCTATTCGATGCCGAATGCCGTGCGTTTTATTGACACCCTTAAGCACGCATCGAACGCCTTTGTGCCTCCACAGCTCAATCGTAATGATACCGCTGTCCTGTTGTACACCGGTGGCACGACAGGCGTGGCTAAAGGCGCAATGATCTCTCACGCAAATTTAATTGCGAACCTCATGCAGTTTCGATCGCGGTCGGTTCTCGCGATGGATGACCGCTGTGAGAGCGTCGCCGCTCCACTTCCCCTCTACCACAGCTATGCGTTCTTGATGCACTGTTTCGCCATGCCCTACGCCGGTAATCACAGCGTGCTGATCACTAATCCAAAGGACATTTCTGGCCTGATTAAAACCTTATCGCGATACAAGGTTAGCGGATTTGTCGGAATCAACACGCTGTACTCGGCTATTATGCGACACCCCAGCTTTTCCAACTATGACAAAAAACATTTGAAATTTTGTGGCGCTGGCGGCATGGCTATGAGCTCGTCGATTGCTGAGGAATGGCTTGAACGGACCGGCTGCGAAATCATGGAGGGCTATGGGCTTACGGAGTGTTCGCCCGCGGTAACTGTCAATGTGCCCGGTAGAGTCTTAGCTGGGACCGTGGGGTTTGCGTTACCTGATACCGAATTATGCACCGCGAATGAAGCAGGAGAAATTCTTGCGGCGGGCGAGCGGGGGGAACTTTGGATCAGAGGTCCTCAAGTAATGCTAGGTTATTGGGAAAAAGAGCATGCGACACGAGAGGCGATCACACCCGAAGGCTGGTTTAAAAGCGGCGACTATGCCGAGATTGATTCCGAGGGCTATGTCAGGATTGTCGATAGGAAGAAAGACATGATTTTAGTTTCGGGGTTTAATGTTTTCCCGAATGAAATCGAAGACTGGGTAAACCGGCATCCGCGTGTCTTGGAGAGTGCAGCGATCGCTGCGCCTAATGAGCGCACAGGCGAGGCGGTGAAGTTATTTGTCGTTGCTCATGGCGACAAGCCGAGCGTTGACGAGATTGTCGCGTATTGCCGACAAGGGTTAACTTCGTACAAGGTACCCAAAGAAATCGTTTTTGTAGACGACCTTCCGAAGTCTATTATCGGTAAAATTCTACGCCGCGAATTACACTAAGGGGTCGACGCGATTGAACGGCAATGCCACCCCTCCGACCTCGATGCGCAGCTCTACACATAAGTCTGTCGCAGATGACCTAGAGCAGTTAAACGCAGACGGCAAAAAAGCAGAGACAAAGACAGCGCTGCTCACCAGCCTCGAGTCGACTCTAGAATCTGTGCAACTCAGCGATGCCCACAGGCTGCAGAAAAAAGTTCGCAAATTTGCGGCGTCATTAGAGAGTCCCGCTGTAGAGGCGTCCCACACAAACGATTCCTTCTCAAGAGAGTCCCGTCAGGCGTTTGAGCGTCTACTAGAAGAACTGAAGAAGTCGGCACGTAAATGTGAGCTTCGCGCTAAGCTTATTCCGGAGACCCAGTCATATCCTGCGCAATTGCCGGTCAGTGCAAAAGCTTCTGAGATAGCCGAACTTATACGCGACAATCAAGTGGTGGTGGTAGCTGGGGATACCGGATCTGGAAAGACGACTCAGTTGCCGAAAATCTGCTTAGAGGCGGGATTGGGTCGGCGCGGAATGATCGGGCACACGCAACCTCGACGGCTCGCAGCACTGTCAGTAGCGACACGGATAGCGGACGAATTGGGTCCTATCGCTGGTCGTGGCGTAGGCTCACAAGTCCGCTTTGACGATCGAAGCGGACCCGAAACATTTCTAAAGCTGATGACCGACGGTATTCTCTTAGCCGAGATACAGGCTGATCGCTACCTAAGTAAATATGAAGCAATAATAATTGACGAGGCGCATGAGCGCTCACTTAATATTGATTTTTTGCTTGGGTTTCTTCGAGATCTTATTCGTAAAAGACGCGATCTAAAAATCATCATTACCTCAGCGACGATTGATGTAGAGAAATTCTCAGCGCATTTTGGCAACGCACCTATTGTCTCGGTCGAAGGCCGGACCTTTCCTGTAGAGGTGCGCTACAAGCCTGTGTTGCAGCCGGAAGAGGCTTCGCGTAGCGAGGATCCTCAAGCCGAAGCAATCATTTCGGCTATTAAAGAAATCCTACACCACGATAGATCTAACAATAAAAACACCGGTGATATACTTGTCTTTCTGCCAACAGAACGAGAGATACGTGACACCGCAACGAGTTTGCGTAAGGCAAAACTTGGTGATCTCGAGATCCTTCCGTTGTACGGCAGATTGCAGCATGCCGAGCAAGCGAGAATATTTTCCGCGCATAAAACCCGACGGGTTGTGCTTGCAACGAATGTCGCCGAAACATCAATTACCGTTCCAGGAATTAACTACGTCGTCGATACGGGCACAGCTAGGATTAGTCGCTACAGCCTGCAGAGCAAAGTACAGCGGTTGCCGGTCGAAGCCATCTCACAGGCAAGTGCGAATCAGCGAAAAGGTCGATGTGGGCGTATCGCGAACGGGATCTGTATACGCTTATATTCAGAGCAAGATTTCGATTCGCGGCCACTGTATACCGATCCCGAAATACAGCGCACCAATCTTGCTGCGGTAATTCTAAAAATGCTGCAGCTTAAGCTGGGCGATGTTGAAAATTTTCCATTTATTGAAATGCCCGAAACCAAGGCGATCAACGAAGGGCATAAACTTCTGATCGAGCTTAACGCCATCACTGCGGGGAAGGCTCTTACCTCAATTGGCCGGCAGATGGCTGCACTACCAATAGATCCGCGCTACGCAAGGATGCTTCTTGAGTCCAATAAGCTCAATTGTTTGCGCGAAGTTTTGATCATAGTAAGCGGTCTAAGTATTCAAGATCCGCGCGAGAGCAACAGCGAGAACAAACAGGTCGCAATTGAAAGGCAGGCTGAGTACAAACATGTAGATTCGGATTTCCTGTCATTAGTGAAGCTTTGGGATGCTTATGAAGCATTGAGGCAGGGATCAACACAGGCTGTGTTGCGAAAGTACTGTAAAAAACAATTTTTGTCCTTCATGCGCATGCGGGAGTGGAGGGAGGTCCATCGACAGCTACTGCTGGCCTGTCAGGGCCTAGGGTTTAGGGCAAATGATGAGGAGGCGGAATACGCCTGCGTTCATAAGAGCTTGATCGCAGGGTCATTGAATCAAATAGCGCGCAAAACAGATGAGCGCATTTTTGTCGGTACGCGAAATAAAAAACTCTCCTTGTTCGGCGCCTCCGTGTTAGCGCGATCGAATACGAAGTGGATTATGACAGGAGAGCAAATAGAAACGTCACAAGTTTTCGCGACACAGGCGGCTAAAATTCAACCCGAATGGGTTGAAGAGGTTGCCATGCACCTAGTTAAGCGTGAGTCTTTCGATCCTCACTGGAGTCGAAAGCGACAGGAAGTCATGGCTTATGAGAAGGTGCATTTGTTTGGGCTTACCCTCGTCGAGCGGGCCTTGGTGCGTTTCGCACCTATCGATCCGGCAGCTGCGAGAGCGCTCTTTATAAGACATGGGCTCGTCGGTCAGCAGGTGTCGAACGAGGTTGGATTCGTCAAGCACAATCAGCGCTTGCTCGAGCGTCTGGAGAAACTTGAAGACAAGCTGAGGCGGCCGGATATACTCGCGAGCGAATCTTCGCAAACAGACTTTTTTGAGCGCGTAATCCCTGAGGAAGTAAACTCACTCAGAACGTTAAAGAACTGGCTTGCCTCTATAAATGACCGGGAAGGTGATTGTTTGAAGCTCAGCGAGAAAGATCTTCTCGCTGACCAAGGTGATGACCTAAGTTTTGCAGATTTTCCGGACGCGGCAGCGATTCAGAGCAACACGCTCAAAATTGACTATGTGTTCGAACCCGGCAAGGAGCATGATGGCGCGACTATTGATGTCCCCGTGTCTCTTTTAGCGCAATTAACACAGGCGGATATCGACTGGTCAGTGCCTGGGGTCATTCGCGAAAAATGTGTCGCCTTACTAAAAGGATTGCCCAAAGCGCAGCGGAAAAATTTTATCCCCGTCAACGCGTTCATAGAAGAGTTATTGCCATATCTCAGCACGGGGTCTATCGACTTGCTCGACTCTTTCATTGCTGCTGTCTACGATTTGCGGAAGTTAAAAATCGACCGCGCGCAGCTCGAAGCGATTGAGCTACGGCCGCACTTAAAGATTAAAGTACGTGTGCTTGATAACAGCGGAAAGCAGCTAGCCATCGACAGTTCGCTAGCTGCGCTTAAGCAGGCGTTTTGTAAAGGCAAGGAAGCTAGCGACAGAGGGAGCGACTCCCAACAATCGCTTGGTCATCCACTTGAGATGTCAGGACTAGTAACGATGCCAGAGGCCGAGCTGCCCCTTAGCATTGAAGTTGGTGAGAGGAATATTAAGCTTCTGCGCTATCCCAGTTTGGTTGATGCGGGAACCAGTGTGTCCGTAAAACTGTATGCGGATGAAGAGTTAGCGCGCGAAGCGCACGCGGGGGGAGTGTTGAAGCTCGCTATGCTTAACAGCGTTCAGCAGCGAAACATGCTACGTAAACATTGCGACCGATTTGTAAAACAAAATGCTCTCAAGTTATCTGTGACGAGTGCCGATCTTGTCGAGCAGTGCGTCGAGGCGTGTTATGCCTGCGCACTTACCAACACGCACACTATTCGAGACAGGCAGAGTTTTGAAAAGGCGGCTGTGGAGGCGAAGGCGCAGGTAGTCGGCCTGGGTGATCGATTGATCTCTTTGCTAGAGCGTATAATAGTGATTAGGCTCACACTCAAGAAACGACTTTCGGCGTTATCCTCAGCGCCTGAGTATTTGCTTACCGATGTAAACAGCCAGCTAGATCGCCTGTTCACACCTAGGTTCATAGTCGAAACCGGTATCGAAAGACTGGCCGAATATCCGCGTTATTTAAATGCGATCGAGTTGAGACTGGCAAAAGCACCCTTTATGGGTCCTAAGGACAAGGGTGATACCGAGCTTTTGGCCAACTATTTGGTGCAGCTCGAAAAGCTCAAGAACGACTCGGCAGCAGGGCTCACCTTGAGTTCTGCGCCCAGATTGGAGGAAATTAGGTGGATGCTTGAAGAATTTCGAGTCTCGGCCTTCGCCCAAAGTTTGAAAACCAAAATCCCAGTCTCGCCTACACGAATAGAGAAAGCGCTTTCGGCAATTAAGGGCGGCTCCAAAAGCATGATCTACTGACAATCCAGCAGCAAAGTGAAGGGAAGTGCATGTTGCTAAACTTTTTAGACAGACGAAGTGGGGGTTTTCTTTGGATTATCTCCTCTCGGAGAGCATTAGTGGCCTGTATGACAGCGTCGCTTTTCTCGTGCTCGTCTGTTGCTGCGAGTCAGACAAGTGATCCTTGGCGAGAGGCGAATACCTATGTGTTTAAGTGGAACGACTACTTTGACCAACTTGTTGTAAAGCCTACCGCCTTCGCCTACACAACGTTTCTTCCTAGATTTATGAGGCAGGGCATCGGTAATTTCTTTAGTAACGTCGATGATATCAACGTCCTTGCAAACGACATTCTCCAGTTAAAATTCGCTGCTGCTGCAGGCGACAGCGGTCGGTTATTGGTCAACAGTACGGTCGGTGTGGCAGGCTTTCTCGATGTTGCGAGCAGGGTTGGGCTGCGAAAAAATGAAGAGGACTTTGGCCAAACATTGGCGGCATGGGGGATGGGCTCTGGTCCCTATGTCATGCTTCCCGTTTTCGGTGCAAGCACTGTCAGAGACTCGTTTGGCTTGGTAATAGACACGGTCTTTAACCCGCTTCAACTGGTCGAGGATCGATCGCTACGACTCGGGTTGTTTTTACTAGACGAAACCGATTCTCGCTCTGATGTTTTAGCACTCGACGAGTTGATCACAGGTAATCGCTACCTCTTTATCCGAGAGGCTTATTTACAGCGTCGAGAATATCTCATCAATGATGGCGTGCTCGATGATCCTTTCGGGGATTTCTGATCAACTTTATAACTAACTTACTAACTAACTTTTTGACTAATTTAGGTCCCTTGCCTCGATTTTCATCCGAATAAAATCGCTATGGGAGACATAAATCAGCTCGCTAACCTGCCTGATAACGCCGTCCTCATATCTATCTATTTCGCCATCGGCGAAGGCGATTCGCCACATATTTTTGATCAGGGATAACTTGGCCTCATTGCTAAAATGGGCGTTGATCTGAGCCGTAAACTCGAAGAGCGACGTTGACTCTTCGGCTTTACTCGTTGCTAATTCGTGGAGTTCCGCCGCGGAGGCTTCGTCGAGCCCGAACGTCGTTATCAGCACGGTGAGGAGCTCCTGCTCTTCTCGATCATCGAGGTGGTGATCACTCTTCATCACTTCGATCATTAGAATTGCAGCGATGAGGTTTTCTTGCAACGGATCCTGAGTATCAGGGGTGTTTGATGCATCAACATAACTTTGAAACAGCGATTTTAGTTTGCTTAACATAGATCGTTGGCTTCCTCATTATTCTGTTCGCGGTCTCGCGTATGCTTTTCAACCAGCTCCATGGCTTCTTCCAGCACGTCGATACCCGAATTTGGTTTGTAGGCGTTCTGGCTAAGATGTCTACGAAAGGCTTTGCCACCATAGACGCCTTTAAAAAGTCCCAATAAATGCCGCGTAATGTGTTGAAGCGGAACGCCAGCGTCTATTTGCTGTTCGACATAGGGCAGATAATTAACGAGCGCTTGATTACGGGTCAGCTCATTCTTCTGCGCACCAAAGAAGCGCTCGTCAACTTGCGCGAGAATGAACGGGTTTTGATAAGCTTCTCGTCCAAGCATAACACCATCGACGTAGTTCAGATGATCAGTAGCAGTCGCTAGATCTACTATTCCGCCATTGATAATTATACTCAAGTTTTTAAAGCTGGTTTTTAATCGATAGACCCGATCGTAGTCTAGCGGGGGTATCTCTCGATTCTGCTTTGGGCTCAACCCAGACAGGATTGCCTTGCGAGCATGCACGATAAATAAGTCGCAACCCGCATCGGCAACGATACCGATGAAGTTCTGTAGCGCAGCTTCGCTATCTTGATCGTCTATTCCTATCCTGCATTTCACCGTGACCGGAATACTAACGCTCTGACGCATCGCGTCTACACACTCTGCGACGAGCTCGGGTTCTGCCATCAAACAGGCGCCAAACGAGCCAGACTGCACGCGCTCGCTAGGGCAGCCAACATTTAGATTGATCTCGCAGAAACCGGCTTTTTCACCCAATTTCGCGGCAAGCTGTAATTGTCTTGGGTCGGAACCGCCTAACTGCAGAGCGACTGGATACTCTTCGGGACTATGCGCAAGCAGACTGTCTCGATCGCCAAACTCTAGCGCTGCGCTCGTCACCATCTCGGTGTAGAGAAGGGCGCGTTTGCTGAGTTCACGCAGGAAGCGTCTGTCATGACGATCCGTCCAGTCCATCATTGGTGCAACGCAAAAGCGATGGGGGTCGACAGAGAGACAATCGTCGTTTATGTGCCTAGCTTCTTGTAGCATGACCTAAGGGTTCTCGATTGTGGCCTGGGTAATGGCGGTGTATTTAAACAGAGGGGTTTTTCATGTCAAGGCAGCGAATCACTTGCGTGAGTCTGTTCACGCGTTCGAGTATAATCAAACGTCGCCGGTGTTATTCACGGCCAATTTCACTGATAGAGAAAGCGCATGACTCAAGTACGCACCCGTATCGCACCGTCACCAACCGGTGATCCCCACGTGGGCACTGCCTATATTGCTTTATTCAACCGGTGTTTCGCGCGTCAGCACGGCGGTAAATTCATACTCAGAATCGAAGATACCGATCAGATGCGATCCACAGCGCAATCCGAGCATGACATTCTGAGTTCTCTGCAATGGCTCGGCTTAGAGTGGGACGAAGGGCCGGGCGTAGGTGGCGATTTGGGTCCCTATCGACAGAGCGAGCGCAGCTCTATTTATGCCGAACATATCGCCACGTTGCTAGAGTCTGGCAACGCCTTCCATTGCTTCTGCTCTGCAGAGCGGTTAGATGAGGTGCGAAAGACACAAATGGCTGCAAAACAGCAGCCCGGTTACGATGGGCATTGTGCGCACCTTTCAAAGGCGGAAATAGACACAAAGCTCGCCGCCAACGAAGACTATGTTATTCGCATGCGTGTTCCGGAAACGGGCAACTGCGAATTCCATGACATGCTACGCGGTGAAGTGTCGATTGCATGGTCACAGATCGATATGCAAGTACTCATGAAATCAGATGGACTTCCAACGTATCACTTTGCGAATGTTGTTGATGACCACCTAATGGAGATTACCCATGTGGTGCGCGGTGAAGAGTGGATAAACTCTGTTCCGAAACACGTTCTGCTCTATAAATACTTCGATTGGACTCCGCCTATATTCTGTCATATGCCACTCCTGCGTAATCCCGACAAGAGCAAGTTGAGCAAGAGAAAGAACCCCACATCGATAAACTATTATCGTGATATGGGTTACTTGCCCGAGGCGCTGATCAACTATCTAGGAATGATGGGCTGGACTATGCCCAACGGACAAGAAGTATTCACGCTCTCCGAAATGGAGGATGCGTTCGACATTAGTAGGGTGAGTCTGGGAGGGCCGGTTTTTGATACCGAGAAGCTCGACTGGCTGAACGGGAAATATTTGCGAGAAGCAGGAAGCGACAAAGACTTTCAAGAGCGCCTGGTGGCTTGGGCGCAGGACTCCGGTCGGCTTGCGCCTATCATTCCGCTATTAAGACAGCGTGTCGAAAAATTCAGCGATGTCGCGCCGCTTATTAGCTATTTCTTTAGCGGTCCCGTGGCTATAACTCCAGAATCCTTCTCGCATTGCAAACTGGCGCCAGCCGACGCCTGCAAGGCGTTGCAGTTTGCCCTGTGGAAACTTGAAACGCTTAGCGTATGGAGCCGCGAAGAGGTGGAATCGACGCTAATGACACTTTCTCAAGAGCTCGATATAAAGGTGCGGGATTTCCTAGCGCCACTTTTCGTCGCCATTAGCGGCCAGCCAGTTTCGCTTTCTGTTATCGATTCGATTGCCGTAATCGGGCTCGATCTCTCGCGTGCACGACTGCGCGCTGCCATCGAGGTCTTAGGTGGGATATCGAAGAAACAGGCTAAGAATTTAGAAAAGGAATTTGCCCAACTAGGCTAGGATGAGTGCACGTCTGTCGGCGACTGCCATCGAGTGTGTTCGGAGTCTTGAGCCCGAGAGTGAGGGCTAATGGCGATTGACACACTGGGTTGATCTGCATAGAATGCCCGCTCCTCAAATCCAACACTGGATTTGCTTTCGGGGCCTTAGCTCAGCTGGGAGAGCGCAACACTGGCAGTGTTGAGGTCAGCGGTTCGATCCCGCTAGGCTCCACCAAATCACCGTCGTGCAATATGTCTGTCGGGTTTTCATACTCCCGTGCACACGCGCTCTCGGTCCAAATCTTCTTTAAGACTCTCTTTCTAAGCTTTCTAACTCTCTTCTTCCTAAGCTCTCTTTATAAAGCTTAAGCGCGACCCCCACGCCAGACTTGCGCGTAGGGTGCGGTGTGAATCGATTAGATATCGCGCGGCGTGTGGCCCTTATAAAGCTGTCGTGGTCTGCCGATTTTGTAGGGGTGACTTAGCATTTCATCCCAGTGAGCAATCCACCCTGGCGTGCGACCTGTCGCGAAAATCACGGTGAACAAGCTTGTAGGTATACCAATCGCCTTGAGAATAATGCCAGAGTAGAAATCAACGTTTGGATAAAGTTTCTTGCTGATGAAATACTCATCTTCCAGCGCAATTTTTTCTAACTTGCGCGCAATTCGGAAAAGTGGGTCGTCTTCGACACCGAGCTCTTCGAGTACCTCGTCGCATATCTTGCGCATGACGGTCGCGCGGGGGTCGAAGTTTTTGTAAACCCGATGTCCGAAACCCATTAGTCTGAACGGATCGTTCTTGTCTTTTGCCTTCGCAATGTATTCTTCGATATTCGATTCATCGCCGATTTCATAAAGCATTTCGAGGACAGCCTCGTTGGCGCCGCCGTGAGAGGGCCCCCATAGAGCCGCAATGCCTGACGCGATGCACGCATAAGGATTGGCACCGCTAGAGCCCGCAAGGCGCACAGTCGATGTCGATGCATTCTGCTCATGATCAGCGTGAAGCAGGAAAATTGTGTCCATAGCCTTCGCAAGTGTCGGGCTCACATTCGGCTCTTCGCAGGGCGTGCCAAACATCATATGCAGAAAGTTTTCTGCGAAACCCATGCTGTTTTGAGGATACATAAAGGGCTGACCAACACTGTGCTTATAGCACATTGCGGCGAGAGTAGGCATCTTAGCGATTAGTCTGTGTGCAGCGAGTTTGCGGTGGGTCGGATCGTCGATGTCTAGATCATCGTGGTAGAACGCGGAAAGGGCGCCGACGACACCAACGAGCATTGCCATCGGATGCGCGTTTTTCGGAAACCCTTTAAAGAATTGATGAATGTGCTCATCTACCATTGTGTGATAGCGGATCGTGTTTTCGAATGCTGTTTTTTGCTCTGCAGTGGGTAATTCGCCATTCAACAGTAAGAAGCAGGTTTCCAGGAAGGTGACTTTTTCCGCGAGTTGTTCTATGGGGTATCCCCTGTGGAGTAGCACACCCTTGCCACCATCAATGAAAGTGATTTCAGATTCGCAAGACGCCGTCGAGACAAATCCGGGGTCGTAGGTAAAAACGCCTTCGCTAACTAATCCGCGCACATCGAGTACATCTGGCCCTGTGGTTCCTTCGTAGATTGGCAGTTCGATGACCTTATCGATTCCGTCGATCTGTAGCTTCGCGGTTTTTGCGCTCATGGCGTACTCCTGATGAGATTATATCCTTTGGGAAAACAATGGCTTAATCGAGGTTGCTCGCCATTGATCTGAAATTCTTGGGTGTCGCTGCGCGTAGGCGCAGGGATCGCAATACTAGGGAATTAGTGCTTGTTTTGTCAAATATTTAGCTATTACAGAACTGTAACTTGCGGCCGACTTAAAGAACGCTGAGTGCAATGCTCGCTAGCCGTTTAAGTAAACGATTACGTGGGTTTGAGCGTAGTAGCGGTGTGCAAAAAGCAGGGGGTAATTGCAGAACGACAATATATTGTCGGTATTGCATCGCGAGGGTCAAGTTTTATTGTATTGACGGGCGCTCGCTAATATACTTCCCGCCGTTTGTAACGTTGAAATTGTTAATTAATTCAATCAGTTTGATCGGAGTGGTGCGCATCTGGCTGCCAATTGGACCTAACTGGCGGCAAGTGAGCGCGAAAAGGCAGCATTTCACCCCATCAAGACACTACGAAAGGTTAAACGTGAAAGATACCAGACCAGTAAACATCGATCTCACCACCATCCGATTTCCATTAACAGCGATACTCTCAATCACCCATCGAATAACGGGCGTGATCATTTTCATTGGAGTTGCGATTCTGCTGTACCTACTCGGCTTGTCTCTCGAATCAGAAGCCGGGTTCGCCGAGGCTCAGCAATTGCTGAGCTCCCCGTTGGCTAAGTTTGTCGTATGGGGAATCGTCTCTGGACTGTTGTACCACCTAGTCGCTGGCACAAAGCATTTAGTCATGGATTGGGGGTTTGGCGAAACGCTCGCTGGCGCAGCCATCGGCAGTCGAATCACACTCGTTATTTCAACATTACTCATAGTCATCGCTGGAGTCTGGATATGGTAACTAGTGCGACAAATTTTAGCCGAACAGGTCTCTCGGACTGGTTGGTTCAACGAGTGAGCGCCATTGTTCTCTTGGCTTACTCGCTATTCATCTTCGGTATCTTCGTGCTCTATCCAGAACTCAGTTTCGAGCAATGGTCCGGAATTTTCTCGAACAATGCAGTTCGCCTCTTCAGCATGATGTCGGTACTTGCTCTCTGCGGGCATGCGTGGATCGGAATGTGGACCGTAGCGACAGATTATCTGACAACCCTGCAGCTAGGGAGTGCGGCGACGTCTGTTCGCCTGGTCTTTCAACTCGGTTGTGCATTGTTGATAACAGTTTACCTCCTTTGGGGTATTCAGATTTTTTGGGGAAGCTAGATGAGCGCGTTACGAACAATTTCATTTGATGCAGTAATTGTAGGTGGCGGCGGTGCGGGTATGCGCGCGGCGCTGCAGTTGGCTCAGTCGGGTTACAAAACGGCCGTTATTTCTAAGGTTTTCCCCACGCGCTCACATACCGTGTCAGCGCAGGGTGGTATTACCTGCGCGATCGCGAGCGACGATCCTAATGACGATTGGCGCTGGCATATGTATGACACCGTTAAGGGCTCGGACTATATAGGCGACCAAGACGCAATTGAGTATATGTGTAGCGAAGGTCCGCAAACTGTATTCGAACTCGAGCATATGGGGTTGCCTTTTTCTCGCACCGAGAGCGGTCGAATCTATCAGCGGCCTTTTGGCGGCCAGTCCAAGGACTATGGCAATGGCGGGCAAGCCGCGCGCACCTGTGCCGCTGCCGACAGAACGGGTCACGCGCTGTTGCACACGCTTTATCAGGGAAATATCAAGAATAATACTGTTTTCCTGAACGAATGGTATGCAACCGACCTTATTAAAAACCAAGACGGAGCAGTAGTTGGCGTAATTGCGATCTGCATCGAAACAGGCGAGACCGTAGTAATCCAGTCGAAGGCGACTGTTTTTGCTACAGGCGGAGCAGGCCGTATTTACGCGTCAACCACAAACGCCCTCATTAACACTGGCGACGGCGTTGGCATGGCGCTGCGCGCAGGCTTCCCTGTTCAAGACATGGAGATGTGGCAGTTCCATCCGACGGGCATCTACGGTGCAGGAACGTTGGTAACCGAAGGTTGTCGCGGAGAGGGTGGCTATCTAATCAACAAGGATGGCGAACGTTTCATGGAGCGCTACGCGCCCAATGCCAAAGATCTAGCAGGCCGCGATGTAGTGGCTCGCTCGATGGTCCTTGAGATCTTAGAGGGGCGCGGATGCGGTCCTAAGGGCGATCATGTCATGCTTAAGCTCGACCATCTTGGCGAGGATGTGCTCAACGAAAAACTGCCAGGCATCTTGGAGCTATCTCGCACATTTGCCCACGTCGACCCTGTGAAAGAGCCTATTCCGGTTGTGCCAACCTGTCACTACATGATGGGCGGCATCCCGACTAACGTTAACGGTCAGGCCATCATGCAAGATGCGAGTGGCGTCGATGTGATAATTCCAGGCTTGTTTGCGGTAGGCGAAGCCGCATGCGTCTCTGTGCACGGTGCCAATCGTCTAGGCGGCAACAGTCTCCTCGATCTCGTTGTTTTCGGTCGCGCGGCCGGCAAGCATATCGAACAAGAACTCGCTTCGGGCATTGAACAGCGAGTGGCAAGCGAATCAGACATAGAAGCCGCAATGTCGCGTTTGAACCGCCTCAATGAAACTAGTTCGGGTGAAAGTGTTGCCGAACTCCGTGCCAAACTCCAAGGAATAATGCAGAATTATTTCGGTGTGTTCCGTAAAGGTGAGTTCATGCAGGACGGCATTAAGAAGCTCGAAGCGCTTCGTGAACGAATCAAAAATGTGCATTTGGTAGATAAGAGTAACGCATTCAATACGGCTCGTATTGAAGCGCTGGAACTCGAAAACCTTTTCGAAGTAGCAGAAGCCACTGCGATCTCTGCCGAGGCTCGCGACGAGAGTCGCGGTGCGCATGCGCGTGATGACTTCCGAGAGCGCGACGATGAAAACTGGCTTTGCCACTCGATGTATTTCCCAGAGGACAAACGAGTCGGCAAGCGTGCTGTGAACTTCAAGCCAAAGACCGTCGATACCTTCGAGCCTAAGATAAGAACTTATTAGATCAAGAGTTCGGATTTTGCCTAAACGCGGGTTTAGGCAAGAATGTTTAACGAAATTATCAAACTATGTTTGAAGCAAGGTGAATCGTGTTAGTTAGCATTTATCGTTACAACCCAGAAACAGACCTTAAACCAGCGATGGTTGATATCGAAGTCGACGTGCCCACCGATCGCGACCTCATGGTCCTCGATGTGCTTAACCTGGCGAAAGAGAAAGACACGACGATCGCTTACCGAAGATCTTGCCGAGAGGGCGTTTGCGGTTCCGACGGTATGAATATCAACGGCACCAACGGACTCGCCTGCATAACACCGCTGTCGTCTGTCGTTAAGCCCGGCAAAAAGCTCGTACTACGACCGCTTCCAGGCTTACCCGTTGTGCGTGACTTGGTGGTCGACATGTCGATCTTTTATAAGCAGTTCGAAAAGGTGAAGCCTTACCTGATGAACGATGAGCCTGCGCCAAACATTGAGCGCCTGCAGAGTCCTGAGGATCGTGCAAAACTCGACGGCCTCTATGAGTGCATTCTTTGCGCCTGCTGTACCACGAGCTGCCCATCATTTTGGTGGAATCCAGACAAATTTATCGGTCCTGCTGGGCTTCTGCAGGCGTACCGCTTTCTCGCCGATAGTCGCGATACGGCGGCATCTGAGCGTTTGGCCGGACTCGAGGACCCCTTTAGTGTTTTCCGGTGCCGCGGCATCATGAACTGCGTTGCGGTTTGCCCGAAAGGGTTGAACCCAACGCGCGCCATCGGCCATATACGCTCGATGCTGATCGAACAGAGCGCGTAAGCTAGTCCCTGCTGGCGAGGCTAAAACACTCGCTGTTTGTCAAAAAGGATGACAACCAATGGAAGGATTTGAGGATAAGTCGGCGAGCCCAATGCAGCAACTTTGGGATAGCGGACACTTATCTGGCGCTAATGCCGAATACGTCGAAGCACTCTATGAGTCTTTTCTCGAAGACCCCTCAAGCGTCCCTGAGCAGTGGTCGAGTTTCTTCACGTCGTTGCCTGCGGGCGCAGCCAACGGCAGTGGCGATGTCTCGCACGCGCGGATTCAGCAGGATTTTAAAACACTCGGAAAGCGCAGCCGCTATACGCCGCTTCTCAACAACGACGCAATCGTTAACTCGGAGCATGAGAGCAAGCAGGTTCAGGTGATGCATCTGATCAGCTCTTACCGAGTAAGAGGGCACCAAAAGGCAGCGCTCGATCCACTCGGTCTAATGTATCGAGAGAGAGTTGCCGATTTGGAACTTGAGTTCCATGGGCTCGGGCCCCTCGACGGCTCGACTGTTTTCCAGACAGGGTCGCTATTTATCAGTAAAGACAAAGCACCTTTAGGTGAAATTGTCGAAAACCTCGAACGAATCTACTGCAGCTCTGTCGGCTATGAGTTTATGCACAT
>Ga0222715_10000588_pt1 | contig 36326 bp, 55 predicted proteins | sample C33_9DmetaG_FD_165056 | JGI IMG/M metagenome (GOLD analysis project Ga0222715, IMG submission 165056) | Estuarine water microbial communities from San Francisco Bay, California, United States - C33_9D | ecosystem: Environmental > Aquatic > Marine > Unclassified | place: USA: California...
GTGGGGTTGTGTTGCCAGCGAAACTTGAATCTTGCCCACAATTTAAAACACCAACATAGTTACCTACAGGCATAGTATACGGGGTAAATTCATATCCTGCGTTTAATTGAAATAAATAGTTTGATGAAGATAAAGCGTTAGACCCGTCAAATTGTCCATTATTCTTTAGCCATGAATTGTTAACAGACATCCATACCTTGCCTGTGGAGGAATCAGAAGCAAAGGCAATTATGTCGCCAGCCGCAATCGCATTGGGTATAGTCACCGATGAACCTACAGCCGAACCATTCTGTGCTGCGGAAACAGTGCCGCCAGAAGCATTGGCATAAGTATACACTACTGCACCACCGCCCAACCCAGTTTCTGTGGAAGTGGCGTTATTTATGTTTACGTCCATTGATGCTAACCCCATATGATGCACGTTTGTGTTGGATACGACAGTGGGGTTGTATACTTCAAAATATATTTTACCATCCGCTTGAGAAGCTATCGTGCCTCTCGTTGATGTTCCTGAGTTATTTTTAAACTTCAAATTACCTTGGGATAAAGTAGCCCCAGAACCTCTCTTGTCTATAGGATTAAACGTACAAAAGTTATTAGTCGGGCTATCAACCATCACATCAGATTCAGTCAAGCCACCTTCGCTAGTCCAATCGTTGTTGTTGCCAGATTGATCGTACCAGTATGCGTATTCGCGCGTGTCTGCAAAGGCCATGTAGATGTAAGTTTGACCAGAATTATTTACAAAGTTTGCAGTATCAAATTCAAAACCAGTTGAGGTAAAGTTTACATTTCTACCAGAATCGTATTCAGCATTGCTATTATTGGCGTATAATTCTAAATCGTTAGGGTTGTTTGGTTTTCTTGTATTATCGTACATAAACCAGTCATTTGCTGCTGTGGTAGCTTTAATCATCACAAAAGCTGGAGCGAAACCTGTGGTGATTGCATTGCCGCTGCTACCTGTCCCACTGTATGAACCAAACTTGCTGTAATTTGCCACATCGGAAAAACAATATGCAATGTAGTTACTATTAGAGTTATTACAAATATCAAAAGTTCCTAGTGAAAAAACACTAGATGTTGGTTCTGTATTGTTCCAAGCGCCCGAAGCAGTTGCAACCTCATTGTTTGTAAATGTTAAATATTTAGATGCAGTTATAGATGTATGATAAACACCCCAATGACCTGATATATCTCTTGCTTTAGTAATTATCATTGTGGGCGTAGATGCCAGACCATGCCCGACTGTAGCCCCTGCTGAACCATTGCCAGAGTAGGTGACTATAGATTGCCCATAGGTGGTGTTAGCCCTCACCGAACTTGTGATTGAGCCATTAGTATTAGAGGCGGTAGTGCCTCCCATGTCCCATGACCAAGCTACAATGTCACTGCCATTATTGTTAGTAGAACCAGCCCTTTCTGGTGGCCCGACAGTAAAACCATCTGTGTCAAATGATATTAAATCATCGTTCACTGTTGCAGATGTTTGCTCTGCACCTGTTCCGTCAGAAAATAAAATCTTTGAGCGTCCACGCACAACATCTACTAATGCGTGTGATTGCGATGCTGATCTATTTTTCATCCAAACCAGTGACGGGGAGAAGCCTGTCCCACCTACATACTGCGCGGCCCCCGTTCCCTCATAGGTCACTGCAGAAAACCCTTCTACTGTATAGTCCTGCTCAAAGGGTAAATAGAAACCATTAGTGCCGTATGTGCCAGCGTAGGCTATTGGCTTCCATTCTCCGTATGTGCCTGTCTCACCGAAGTTATCGGGTGTTAGTGCTTGCCCGTCTATGAAGTTGACTTCGCCTATGTAGCCGCCTAAGTAATGACCGCCATCAGTTACTACGCCAATATGGTGTGGTTCTGCTGAGTTTATCCAAGTTGTAACATTAAGATCAAGTGCGCCATACTGGTTCCCGTTTGCTTGACGTACCCCATTTACATAAACAATAAGTCTATCTTGTTGAGTGCTGCTTGTAGTATTTAAAACAACAACAATGTGATACCAAGCCGATGGGTCACGGAAAGCCGCTAGTGTTTCATAAGAGTAATCTACCCCAGACATAGAGGTGTAAAATTGAAGTACATCATCAGTACGAAAATTTAACTGAGTGAACTGTCCACTCGATGTTTGACGAGCATCAAACAACCCTTGAGCCAGACTTAACCCACACTTTTTAACCCACCCACTCCAAGTCCACGTTTTTTGGTTGCTGGCTGTGCTAGGGGTATGTGACAAGTAATCATTGTCGGGTTTATTAAACCTAAGTGACTGCTCAATCTCATAATCACCTGTGCCAGCACCGCTAGCTCCTAATAATTGATTCTCGTTTAAGACACTCATTATTTTACGTCCAATGAAGCCACTGCATGAATTTTAGTTGCACTAGCTACCACATAATCAATTCTATCCACGGACGCTGCTGCTGTGGATAAAGTGGGAGCAGTGCCACCAACAAACTTGAAATGTGAGCCGTAAGCCAACGTGCGTGAACCTGTTCCATCTTGAGTTATAAATAGACTGCCAGACTGACCAGCCGTAATGTTAGTGGGATTAGCAAGTGTCCTGTTACCAGCTAATGTAACTGAGAAATTATTACTCGCATTAAGGTCTGGTGTTATTGTAGCAGCATCCGTAAGTGCTGTGATAGCTCCAGCAATTCCTTGATCTATAGAGTCTGTTGCACTTAACTCACCTAAAGATGTTACATCTGAGCCTGTGTATATTGATTTAACTAGTTTAACCATGATTAAGATACTCCGATGTTATCTTGAGATCCATCTGATTTAAAGAAAGGAAACTCTGCGTTAGTTATAGCGATGGTATCTGAGGATCCATCTGATTTAAAGAAAGGAAATAAGGTTGGATTACCACCACCAATTTCACCCCACCCTGATGATGTGTATCCTTCAAAACCAGCAGTGGTAGAGTTGTAACGTAATCGACCTACTGTTGTTCCTGCTGGACGCTGTGCTGTTGTACCTTGTGCTACTTGGAACGATCCAGTTGATGTGTTGGTTACATCCCCCGTTAATTGTCCACCTGATTTAGGTAGGGCAGCTACTGCTGTAGCGGTTGTAGATGTTAGTACAGCATCACGGGCAGCAATGTCTACTCCTTGTACATTGCCAGTTAGCCATATATTTCCGTATACTTGAATACCATCATGTAGGGTTTTAAATTTATAAACATTGTTGTGGTATATATATACTGAGCTATTAGCGAGGCCGTACATATAAGCCTCACCATTGGCAGCAGTTAAAACTAAATTATCACCCCTGATGTAAAGATTCCCAGTTCCGTAGTCACCAATATAACTATGATTTCCACTGTGATGTATCTGTAGATCATTACTATCCCCCCAATGAGAATATACATTGTCCCCATGGAGAGTATTGCCTGTCATTTCACCACCAGCTAAGGGTAGCTTGTTCGCTGCTGCTGCGGCACTGTTGGCTGCGTTAGTGGCTGATGTAGCTGCCTCACTTGCTTTAGTGGTTGCAGTGGATGCACTACCAGAAGCACCTGACGCACTTGATGCTGATGCTGTGGCTGAGTTAGCACTAGCAGTGGCAGAGTTGGCTGAGTTGGTAGCTGATGTACTTGCCTCACTCGCCTTAGTTGTAGCTGTCCCTGCACTGGTACTTGCTTCTGATGCCTTAGTTGTAGCTGTAGATGCACTAGACGCTGCTGCCGTAGCTGAGTTAGCTGCTGCTGTAGCTGAGTTAGCTGCTGCTGTCTGTGCATTTCTTGCTGTCGTAGCTGAGTTAGCACTAGCTGTTGCACTGTTAGCACTAGCTGTAGCTGATGTGGCTGCTTCCCCTGCCTTAGTGGTTGAGATAGCTGCCTGAGCAGCAGATGTATCTTTGCTAGTGGAGGATGCCGTAGCTGAGTTAGCTGATGCAGTAGCTGAGTTAGCTGCGTTGGTTGCTGATGTACTAGCACTTGATGCGGAAGAGGAAGCTGCCGTGGCACTGTTGGCACTAGCTGTTGCAGAAGCACCTGCCTCAGCAGCTTTCTGTGTTACTTCTGTAATTGTAGCGTCAGTGTTAGAATCACCTGTACCACCTGTGCCGCGATAGATTCCCATAGTTTATCCCCTAGTAAGGTGAAGTCTTATTGTTTCTGTAATCTTTTTGCCTTTGCTTAACTTTTTCGTCAGTGCTAAGTTTACGAGTAGCATTCCAATTCTTTTCATTTTGCTTCTGACCCGCTAACCTAGCTGCTGTTTTCTTCCTTGCTCTCATTGCTTTATCTGACTTACTAGCCATTGCATCAATAGCATCGTTCTGTCGTTTAGCTTCCTTCTTAGCTGCTTTTTGTTTAGCAAGTTTAGCTTGATGTGCAGCAATCTTTTTATTATTCTCAGCTTGAATCTTTTTCTGATCCGCTTGCTTCTTTGCTGCTGCTGAAAGGTTAGCAACTACAACTTTGTTAGTAGGCTTAAAAGTTTTACTGCCGCTATTAGGAGTAATTTTCTTAGTAGTAACTTTACTACCTGAGTTAGCAGCAATTTTCTTCTTAATAGGACTACCTTTAATTTTAGCAGGAGCAGGGGCAGCAGATACAACAGTTTTAAAAGGATTGTTTGGCTGCTTTGCTGATGGAGTCTTACGCTTAGTAACAGTACGCTTCTTCTTAGTAGCATCTGTTTGACGAACCACACCTGTCTTACTCTTAAGTACCCCTGTTTTAGTTTTAACAGCAGTACCTTTAGAACCTTTATTTAGCTGATTAATTTTGTATTGAATACGACCTGCTGCTTGTGACTTAGCACCATGTTTTTTCTGTGCTGCTGCAAGTTGTGAATTTAATTCTTTAAGTGTGGCCATGATCTTCCCTTTAATAAAAGAAAGGGGAACTCCCTAGAAGTCTAAGCAGTTCCCCCATGAAGGCTAAATTAATAGCCTATGTATTTACCCAAGAAGGGCAATAGCGACAGCAGAAGCATCACGTAGTACGCCAGTACCATAGATGGTATCACTGGTGAATAGATCAGCCAACCATTCTTGCTTGTACTGAGTCTGTGAACGAACAGCCATTTGCTCAACTAGGACAAAAGCATCCTTGTGCATAAGCATACCGATCTTGTTCGCACCATCAACTGGGCAGTTGTTACTGATGTAAACATCTACACCATATAAGTTACCAATCTTGCCATTGACAACAGTGTTGCCAGTTACAAAGTCAGAAGAGGTATAACGCTCAATACCCATAACTGTGTTACGAGCAGAAGGTGGAAGGATCAATGAACGTCCGTCCATAGGGACATCAGCATCATCTAGCATTTGAATTAGGTTACGGAAACCAGCATCGTTAAATGCCTGAGCCGCACCAGTATAGTCTGTCAAAGCACCATCGGCAGCGATTTCTTTTGCCTTAGCCCAGTTAGCTCCGTTACCACCTTGAGTAGATTGACCTAACAAGAAGATGTCGTCTTCAACTTTCTTAGCTAAAGCATAACCAGCATCACCAGTATAGAACTTACGCATAGAAGCCTGTGCTTGAATGTCAGTAATATCTTCGATGAGGCGTGAATATTCAAAGTGCTTATCTACAGATAGAGTCAACTGAGTAGCAGTCTCGTTCTGGATAGTAACTGCTGTGTTAGCAGCCTTGGCAGTAGCTGATCCACGGGTAGGCTTAGGGATATGAATACTATCACCTTTCTTACCTGTCATTGGCATCTTGTTTACTAGGTTTGCAATAACCAATTCCTTCTTATAAGCAGCGATGATCTCATCACTCCAAATCTCAGGGATAAAGTTAGCAGCAGTTGTGTTGTTTGTGTTACCGCCCATTGCGGGATAGACTGAAGTAGCCATTATATATTCTTCCTAAAGTATAAAGTTATCGAACTCTACCCTCTTCATATGCTTTCATGATAATATCATTGTTAGCGAGGTAGCGTTCTGGTTCGTACTGCATCATATGTAGTAATTCAGATCGCTTAAGGAACTTCTTAGTAGTCTCACCAGAACCTCTTGCTGAACCATTACTACCACTCTTAAGAGAACGCTTACGATCTCCTTCGGCAGCAGCAGCAGACTGTGCAATTAATTCCTGTTGCTCTTTCCATGTAGTAAACAGATCGTCAGCAGCGTCAAAGTCAAACTCTGCATCTGCCCTCTGTAACTTCTTAGTACGAGCCTGAGACTTACCCACCCACTCTTGGAAGCCAGTATCATTTACTATATCCATCGCATCTGGATGGGTTGCAAAGATCCTGTCACGGGACTCCATTCGTTCTAGCTTCTTGGTAGCTTCATTAGCTGCTTTCAAAGCTGGATGGTTTGCTAATTTCTTATCAAAGGTAGCATTAGGATTCTCTAAGAAATCCATATCACTAACTTCTTCCTCAACGATTTCTTTAGTGGCTGTTTGATTAACAATGTAATCATCTACCAGCTTTCTCAACTCACCTACTTCGTTACCCTGACGACCTGCCATCTTCTCGGCTTCTTGGTGCATTCGGACTAACTCAGCAGCAGACTTCCCTTTGTACTTATCAGGTATATCTTCTTCATCAGTTTGTTCTACAGGTGTAGCTTCTGACTCGATTGATTCAGTAAGGGTTTGGTATTCTTCACCATCTGCTAGTTGAGGTTCTTGGTTGCCCTCTAAAAACTCTGCCATTTGTTGCTCCGTACTTTATAGTATTATGGAATTAATATTAATGAGGTTACTTCAATAAGAAGGCTCATGAGGTACTGCGTTCTCTCTCAATCTGTTTTTGGCGTTGCTTTGCCCATTTGATTGTAGCCCCTGCAAAGTCTCCTGAGTGGGGATCTAACTTACTAATAGGTGCAGCTAGTTGTCGATGAGACAGACTGTTACATTCAGAGCATACACTTTCCCGACTATCGGAGTGTACAAACTTCTCTTCAGTGTAACTACATTCACTACATGTGAAATCATAAACGCGAATCATTTACGAAATCCTCATAAGAGTTCTTGATGCCATCTTCAAACCTTAATAGTTTTCCAATGATGTCTAGTTGCCCTTGTCGGTAGTGTAATTCTTTTTCAGTTTTACAAGTGACTATATCACGCAGAGATTCCTCTGATTGTGTAAAGTCTTCTAGTAAAAACTTCCATCCTTCTAGTTGAAATATATCAATCAATGATTCATAATATCTTTCTAGTTCTGGATCTATATCTGTTGACATTGCGTTTTCCTTGTGTTAGGGCGCGTACTATTTACTGGACTATAACACACAAAGTATTATAAGTCAAGAGTTATTTTAATTATCTTGCATCTGCTTATTAACGATTGCTTCTTTACTTTCAATCTCTCGTTCTTTCAATACTAACTCAGCAACCTTAGCGCGTTGAAGGAACTCTTTCTCGTCAGCGTCACCTTCATTAATGTTAGTAGTAAGAACTTTTAAACGATCAGTCTCAGCTTCCATTGGTAGTAGTTCAGTCTCAGTATTAACCTTAGATGTCCTAGCTGCTGACTCCATAGCTTGTCCTTGTAACACTGAAATGTATGCTTCCTTCTGTTTAATCTCCATCTCTACACCAGCTTGAGCCATTGGATCTGGCTGACTAGCTTCTGATAGTTTAGCAATTAGAGTCTCACGATTAGCAAGATTCATATTATCAACCACTGACTTAACCAACTCAGGATACATTGGAGTATCAGGAGACATAGTTTGTAGTAGTTGTACTAGCTGAGAAACCTCGTACTCACGGGCAATAACACCTAGAGAACTAGAAGGAACAAACTTAAAGTCACCTGTTGGGAACTTGTCAGGATGATACTGCATGTAACGCCACGCACTCTGCTGTACAAACGGAATGAGGAAGCACTCTTGAAAGTTAATCAAGGTACGCTTGTGACGCTTGATGATAGCACCTAGGCCCATAGAGACTGCACCAGCAGCAGCTTGACCATTAACTACACCAGCCATACCAACACTATCTACAGCACCTGTAGCGTTCTGTACCATACGCTGAAGGTGATCTGCTTGGCTAAAGGTAATGTTATCTACGTTACCAAAGTTCATTGGTTGTATGATCTCGTTAGGATTACCATTTGTAAGAATAGTCTTACCAGCCCTAACTTCCATCTTAGCCCCACGCGGCATACGAGAAGCATCCATAGCCATCATTGGGTGGACAGTCAAGGCTAAAGCATCAATACGAGCGCGTAGTTCTGTGTCTAATGCTTTCTGACTGTTGTATCCTTTCTCACAAACACCTCGTCCCCAGAAACGACTAGGAACTACATCCCAAGGGAATGCAACTACAGGGCGATCTTGCATCATGTAAGGGTTTTCTTCTAGCTTAAGGATGCTTGACCCATTAGCTATGACTGCGACAACCTCAACATAGTTCGATCCATTCTCTGTCATGGTTTCAGATAGAGAAATTTCCTCTTCATCCTCATCATACAGGTAGGATTCTAAAATTGAGCGAGGTAGTAGACCATAGTATTTAGTTAGACGTACTCTATCTTCATCGTAATCGTCAATATCATCTTGAGCCTCTAAGAATGAATGAGTGCTGCTATCATTAATATCAACATCTTCATACACACCCTCTTCAATCAACTGCTGTACTTGGTGTATAGGAACATATTCATCAATCGCTACACCTAACGCCTCTTCAATAGAGGAAGCTGTGGGATCTATTAAGAAGTTCTGTGGTAGTACAGGGCGTACAGTACAAGAGACTTCTTTAGTCTCAATAACACCAAAGGTAGCTACCTGACCATCCATAGCTGGCTGTGTAGAAGGAACTCTACGTGTCTTTTCCTGTACAACAACCTCACCAATACCTGTACCAAACACAGCAGCGTTGACGATACACTCAGATATAGCTTGTCGTGTCTTGTTAAGTGAATACTCTTCTGTTAACTGCTTACGTAGGTACTCAACGTCACCACGATCTTGATCATCTACATCATCACGTATGTCAAAGAACTGACCACGCCCAAATGTAGCTTCTTCTACCTCAGCAACACTGCTTTCAACAGCTTGCTGTAGGGCAGGACTGATTAAACGGGAGCGTTCACTCTTCCGTAAGGAATCTTCCCCTGCCCAGATACCACGCCATAGGCGATTGTATTCATCAAACCTCTGCTCGTAGTTAGATTCAAAGTGATCACGCCAACCATCACATTTTTCCATGATCCAGTTTTCAGCAGTCTCTTCAAGTAGTGCTTCTTCTTCATATGACATAATTAATATCCTGCAACAGCATCCATAAATTCATATTCATCGTCTTCGTAGTCATATGCGTAGCTGATCTTAGCTAACTGATCAATGTATGCCAACGAATCTATTAAATCATCGTGTACTAAGTGGTTAGGGAACTGGAATAACTGGTCTAAGAACTCTGTATTCCACTCACCTTCGTTTAAAGTTATCTGACCATGCTCAAATCTGCCCTGTAAGGCCCATATGATGCGGTCAGTCTTCCGTTTATTACCATGAGTTAACTCTTCTACCCGAAAGAAGAACTGTTCTTGCTTCATTCTGTCTAGTAAGTAGGGATGTACAGCGTTCTTCAACGCTCCTTTCTCTACACCTACAGCAATAGGCTGGTAATCTCGTACAGCTTGGAAGATTTTGTCGGCAGTCTTCTTAACATCCCATCGACCATAGATAACATTATCAACCCACCACCCGTCTGGCCCTGCTTTGACAACAGATATGGACGTTGTATCCAATTTCTTTTGTTTAGACGTAGTGGCTTTCTCAATATCAGCAAAACCTGCGAGGTCAACAGAGATATAATACTCTCCCTCATCAGGTTCCTCCGTATCAAACTCAATCCATTCTTCACTGAAGATAGCACCCCCTGCTGCTTCAAAGGATGCCAGAAATTCCTGACGAAATGCAAAAGAAGACATGCTACCTTTCGCTGCTTCAATCTCTTCGGGGTCTAATAAATTATTATCGTAAGACGTAAAGTGCCAACTTTCAAAAGTAGGATCATCTCCTTGCCCATGGCGGTATAAATCATAGAAATGGTTACGACCCATAGGAGTACCTATGAATATAGCACGACCTTTTTGGTCAGCCAGTGCTGGACGTAGTATCTGTTCCCATACTTCGGGCTTCATGTCAGCGTATTCATCCATAACAAGAAACTTCAAGCTAACACCACGCATAGTCTCTGGTCTGTCAGCACCCTTGAGTGCAATCGTAGTACCATTGACTAGCTTAATCTGTAAGTTGTTTATGTGGCTGCTCTTGATAACAGTGTGGCCTAACTCCATTAGAGTCTCCCACATGATGTCACGAGCCTGACCCTGAGTAGGGGCAACATAAAACACATGTCCCTTAGTTGCCTGTAGGCCCTCTATGATCAAGGCCCACGCTGCCAACCTACTCTTGCCACAACGTCTTCCTGCTGCAACTACTTTGAATCGTACAGGATCATTGAAGACCTCTTGCTGCCATTTAAGTAGTTCAACTTTAAGATCGGTCATTTATGCCATGTTCTCATACCAACCACTTCCTACACGTAGCTTCTGACCTGCCTGTAGAGCGCGTCCCATTGATCCACGGGTAATCTCTACTTCGGGATTTAATGCTTGTAACTCGTCAAGACTCATACCATTCTCATAGGCAATGTGACCAGCAAAACGAGTAGGACTAATTTCATCAAAGGATGCTGGTTCTTGTTCAGTCATTCCAAATAAATTACTTGCTGCATCTGATACAGTGTCATAAGCACTATCGTATACACGACCTGCTTTATTACTAGCACGTTTAATAAATGTTTCTAATGGTTCAAAGACAGGCTCAGAATAAGGGGCTATGGCTTCTTTTAAAGCATTAGGGCGAGATGCAATACTTTCTTTAAATTGAGCTGCTCCCTGTCCTCGTCCTTCTACTTTTGATTCCCAATCTACTGGGCCAACAGCCCTTGTATTTTCATAAGGATTAGTTAAATCTTTAGACCTATCTGACATGTAAGCAATGCCTACATCAGCAGCTATATCAGGATCTAATAGTAAATCAGGATTGTTAACTAAATCTAAACCTAACATATCACCATAGCGTTTATAGTTATCTTTACCTGTTAGCTGTATGTAACCTCGTCCTCTATACTTATACCCTTCATCTTTTGCATTACCTAGACGACCACCATAGACTCTATTGCCAATAGCTTCTGGGCCTAGTTTAGCTAATGCAATAGCCTCAGCTTCATCTTTAAAATACTTAGGGAACACAGCGTACAGTCGTTTACCACTATAGTTCATGTTTTCGTTGACAGGCTTTATATTACTTTCAGCATCAAATTGAGATAGTATATTAGCTTGAGCAGTAGGATCAACAATACCTTTGTCGATCATCTTAACAACAATGTTTTCCTGTTGTTCTGACAGTCCACTTTTATTAATAGCTTCAATAGATCCAGCTTTAATATGTTCACTCAACCTCATCGTACTCTCCTTCATAGGTATCATCATTGCCTGAGTTGCCAACGATTGTAGTGTCACCACCAACACCAGTGATAGTAATAGAGACTGCATTCCTACCTCCAGTATCATTCTTCTTATCAAAATAAGAGATAGGTAACACTCTATCCATACACATCTTTAGTGCTGCTGATTGAACAGGATGACCATCTTCTAATGCTATTTCAATAACCTTAGATATAACCTTATCACCACTCGTAGCTAACAACCTAGCCTTGAGTTCATTGATTCTAGCAGCATCCCCTTTAGGTCTACCGATAGCATTTCTGTTCCCTTTCTTCTTGGCTGCTATGTCTGCTTTGCGAGGACGACCACGCTTCGCTTTAACAACAACCTTTGGATCAACAATCATTTATTATCCTTAGATCATATGAACTACTACTTAGTTCTATATAGCCTTTGAACAGAGTCATTGATCTTGTCGATTATAATTATAAGGATTATAGATTACAATTCTTTGTTTTTCTGTTCTGTCCTATATAGTCAGAGGACTATAGCATACTTTCAAGCAGAAGTCAAGAGTTATTTTAGTTATCTACTAAGGACTGCATTGGCGGGACTCACATGCTTTACATGCCCTCCGCAGCCCCTCCTTTATTCACTACCCAGATCACATTACTTTATTCTTATTAATCATAGTCTTAGTGATAGTAATTAATTAGTCAGATTAGCCCTTTTTAGTATCTAAGCAGGTACCCCTACACACCAGCCTACGCAGCTACCCCCCCGTCCTTACATTAGACTACCCTAATGTAGCAGTGACTAATGTAGCAATCTCTAATGTAGCAAAGTCTAATGTAGCATTGCCCACTATAGCTTGTGTGAATGTCTATGATGTACCCCATAGCATAAAATAATGACTACCCTATATGATAATGATTCTCATTAGTTAAGTGATAATAAGTCTCATTAACCCTGTATTATAAGCATATTAGATAATACTAATATAAATTGTAAGCTGCCTATAAAGCCATCTAAGCAATATCAAAGCAGGTCTATAGCTAGGTATTGTTTAAATTAAAACCTTGTCAGATCCACCCTATGACCTTACAGGCTATAATTAGCATCTGCTAATATGCTCAATTATGGGCTAATATTGACCACTATTCACCAAACGAATACGCACTATATAAAACTCTTATACCAAATGAATTGACTTTGCCCATTGACTTCGATAATCTGGCACCAGTTCTGAGATAACTTAGAACGCATTATAACTAAACCTATAAGGTAATAGATCATGAATACATTAACTATCCAACACGTTCGCGCTATCGGTAACTCACTAATGGCACAAGTAAAAGCACAAGACAAGACCAGTGACGCTAGGTTTGAACTAGCTAAGGCATTACAGTCCGACGCTGTAGACCTAGAGAATAAAGAACAGGCTGGTATTATTAAAGCCATGATTGACAAGGCTTACCCTAAAGCTACCAAAGATGGTTGTCCTGAGCAATTGAAAAAAGCTAGTGCAGTTAGGCAAGTTTGTAGCACCCACAAGAAAGCCTTTAAAGATGGGGTGAGTGCGGTTGATCACGAGACCTATTCTCAATTCCGTAACGCGGTCTATGGAGACCAATCTAAGACTAAGGCTCAGACCATAATGTCATGGATTGATAGCGATAAAATTCCGTTTACCTTAGCAGAGTTGGAGGCGATTGTAGCTCAGTATAAGGCTATCAAGTAACCATTAATAATAATTCCTAGGGGGCTTATGTTTCCTAGGAAACACTGGAGAATACTATGTCCGAATTAAAATTAAGCTACCAAAATGCGCTAGAATCTGAGCAAAAAGTTGCCCAATTAATCGCATCAATTGATGAGTCTGTTGTACAGATTCGACAACATCAAACAGAATATTCTAAGGATATTGTGGACATGGACGCGCGTATTATTGCTCGCGGTATTCCAGATATTGATAAGCGTATAAGAACTGTTAAATTCTTGCAGCAATTATTGCAGATGGAATTTGACCAATTGTGCCAGCGTGACGATTTAAAATCTAGATTGTGGCAAGCTAAATGTATGACTGCTACGGCCTTACTAAAACTAAAAGTTTCCTAGGAAACATTGGAGAATAACCATGAAAAAATTATCAACTATTCCTAGGGTACAGATCAAGCGCATCTGTACTCAAAGTGAGGATGATTTGAAGAAGGTACACAAATGGATGATTGTTTGGGGCATGATGAGTATGTTAGATTACTCTAACGAAAATCATAATGACTGGATGATTCTAAATAGGTTTCAACGTAGGTACTTATAAGTTTCCTAGGAAACATTGGAGGATGTAATGAAGTTCAAAGGTATTGTTGATGAGTATGAAGCGCGAGTAATGCCATTCATGGACATGGACGGAGTAGAAACGCCCAAGAATATGGATGAGTTACTTGCTATGGCAAGCCGTATGAGTGAGGAAGATGAGGCTCACTTCATGGCTGGTGTTATATGTACATGGAATTTGTGCAGCACCATGATTGATCAAATGGTAGCGGAGGATTACGAATGAGTACACAATATTATTTTACTAAAGAGCAGTTCTTTAACAGACATGCACCCGACTTTAATTTTGAGTTAGATGCAGAAGAATTAATTGCAAGAGCAATTGAGAAAGGGTTCATCAAGTGTTCAACTGGTGACTGGTATTTTTATTCGGAGGAAGAAGGATGTTAGTATTTCCATACAAAAGTAAGCGCATATTAAAAGAGAGTGTTGGCTATCCTCTAAAGTATATAGAGACTAGCATGTTCGGCAATGAGTACATCGAGAATGGTGAGTTAGTGGGTGCAAACCGACCACACATCACGGGCATTGGCAGAGAGTTCTTTGCCAAGGTGACGATGCAAGATGGTATCATTGCTAAAGTTTCCTAGGAAACATTGCATTAGGCGGTAGCTTGCTACATTCCCCGTAGTTAAGCTATCTCCTAACACAGTGAACTAGAGTAAAAGAAACCAAGAGGAATTACTATGAGTAGTATAAAGTTTAGTGCAGCCAGTAAGATGCCATGCTTTTCATGGTCACTAGAAGCTATGATTACATGTGCTGGTGCTGTAGATATTGTCACTGGTGCTGTCGTTGCAGCTTGTGAGATATGCTATGCAAGAGGTGGCTTCTATCAGATGCCTAGTGTTAAGGCACTACGCCAACACAACAAGGAGGATTGGAAACGTCCTGAGTTTGTTGATGAGTTCATAGTCAAGCTAGATAACTCGCGTTACTTTCGATGGTTCGATAGCGGTGACTGTTACACAACCAAGCTGGCGTGGAAGATGTATGCTATCATGAAAGCTACGCCTTGGTGTCAGCATTGGTTCCCAACTAGACAGTATAAGTTTGATAAATATAAGGTGGTGTTAGATGCAATGGCTTTACTACCCAATGTTGTTGTTAGGTTCAGCAGTGATAGTATTACAGGTGGACTTGTTGATGGGGCTACTACTTCCACTATTGTCCCCTATGTAGAGACACCAGTAAGTTTCCTAGGAAACATTGAGGTCTGTCTAGCATACGAGAGACAAGGTAAGTGTGATACCTGTCGAGCGTGTTGGGATAAAGATGTAGAGTTGATTGTCTATCCTGCTCATGGACGTATGGCTAAGAAAGTTTATAATGAAAATCAATTAATAAAATTGAAGGAGGTAGCATGAGTAAAACATTAGGTAGGTTTATAGTAGGTGCAATCATAGGGTTCTGTGGTGCAGCATTATTCAGTGGCAATCCTATGGCAGCATTGATAGCAGCAGTGCTATGTGGTGTAGCTGTAGATAAATTATTAAGAGAGGATTGAGTTATGTTTATAGGTATTATGTTAATGTCAGGTATGTTTGCGTTAGATAACCCTGAGTTTGTCAGTGCAGTTAAGGCTGACTTGGAAGCAGGTAAGTCATGGACGTATGTAGGTTCACAGCCACCACCAGAGAATGGTGTAGCTATTCCAGTGTCTAGCCTCACGACAGGTGAAGACATTGTATTGTTTGTTACTAAGTAGAGGTGACGTATGAAGATGTATAAAGTATTTGAGTTAGCTGATCACAGGTTCACATGGGCTGGTGGTTGTTTGATTAACATATACTATGTTAAGGGGGACTACGTTAACAATAGGGTAGACATCATTGAGTTCTATGAAACGTATGACGATGGTGAGGTAGCTTCTCTGTGCCTTGATTGGTTAGAGAAGAATGAGATCATTACAGAAGCAGTAGCATATAAATTTTAGGAGAGTATCATGACTACACTATTTGAATTACATCATCAACTGTTTGAAGCAGAGCGTCATTACAAAGCACTGGATGAGGCTGAGGATATTGTTAATGCAATGGAGAAAGCAACTCAGTTGTACACGCCTTGGCTTATTGCCTTACAAGGTGCAGTGAAGGAAGCTGTTCATAAGGCTAGTGTTAAGGTGGATACAATCAATGATCTAATTGAAGAGTTACCAGATGGTGATTTATGTTGATGGCAGTGGTGCTAGTCATTGGTATAAAGATGATGGCTCCTAATGATCATGACCCTATGTATCATTGTAGCCTGACTCTTATAGAACAAGGTCACACTACAGAGTACGCTTTAGATTTCTGTAGAGAGATAATGAAAGATTAATTATTATTTCTTTTTAAACTCTTAAGAGAGATTGTAGCACATCCCTTTGCATTAGTGGAGGGGGTAGAGTTAATATAGTAGTTTAAGTTTCCTAGGAAACATTGGAGAAAGTAACATGGCAATTTTAAAAGACAGAGTTAAGCAGGGCTTGTCACCTAGCACAGTGGTTGAGGATATGGATTGTAGGTATGTTAAGAACGTAGACGTTAAGCACACACGAACTGTTATCTTAACTGAGCAGTACCTCAAGAGGATAGAGAGAGACAGCTACATCTTTGAGATACTAGAGGCTAGTGAGGATCCTGTCGTACAGCGTATGGTTGAGGAAGCAAGAGCAGAGTATGAGGCAGACATTGAGGTGCTGGAAGGTAATGAGTATCACATTGCAGGAGATAGGTAATGAGTATCGTCTTTGTTCCTAAGATTAAGGAGAGTTACAATATCCCTGCAAAATCAGTGCTTGCCAAGCAGCCTAGGACAAACTATAATCCTATCTCTGAGCTTGACTTAAAGAGGATCGTCTGTCTACGGGCTATGAATGTGTCATACAATAACATAGCTAAGTTGATACACAGATCATCTAACACTATAGCTTGGCACGTACATGATAAGATGTTATTCGTAGAGATTAATCAGCTACAACAGAAACTAATCAATGATATTATGGAGGAAGATGAGTGACAGAAATGCAGATCAAGACGCTTAAGAATAAATCTCTTAAGCAAAAGTTATCAGAGTCTAAACAACGTATGGAAATACAGAAGGAGATTGATAACTATGAGACAGCTATACGACAAGGTAGTAGGTTCATGACGTACCATCTTGACAAGGTTGTTAAACTTAAAGCTAAACTACTGGAGGTAGGTAATGACAATTAAAATTGAGGTCAACATTGACCAAGCTAATGAGATAGCAGTAGAGGTTCTTATGAACTACTTCATTGTAGTGTATGAAGAGAGTTATGATTCGCAGAAGTGGGACACACTGATCGCTTTAGACACGGTGCTATCTCATATCATGAACCCAAGAGAATATGAGGACTTTACTAATGGCATTTCTAAGGACGCATTTAGCGTGTGATGATTGTAGCAGCAGTGATGGCATGTCCATAGATGATAAGGGCTGGTCGTATTGCTTTGTATGTGAAACAAGAAAGAAGGTAGGAGATAGTATGGAGATAACAAGTAGTACCGATAAGAAACCTAATGGTAACTTTGACAAGTTGAAAGAAAGTTTAATGTCTGGACAATACAAGAGTGTTGTCAACCGAGGCATATCAAGCGACACCTGTAAGGCATACAAGTCCCAACTCCAAGGGGATGTAATGCACTTCGGGTATCATGATAAGGATGGGTACTTAGTTGGTGCTAAGACACGCTCACCTGATAAAGACTTTCGTACTCAAGGTAACTGGAAGGACACTGTTCTATTCGGACAGAACCTATTCACCAAGGGCGGTAAGTACATCACCATAACTGAGGGTGAGTATGATGCTATGTCTGCCTACCAGATGCTTGGTAGTAAGTACCCTGTAGTATCAATAAAGAATGGTAGTAGTGCTGCCTTGAAGGACTGTCGTGCCAGCTATGAATACCTAGACAGCTACGAGAATATTGTAGTGTGCTTTGACGCAGACGAGTCAGGTATGAAAGCTGCTAACCAAGTGGCTGAGTTGTTCGGAGGCAAAGCCAAGGTATTCAAACACACTAAGGATGAGAAGGATGCAAATGATTATGTTAAGTTCGGACGCAACAAAGAGTTTGTTGATCGCTGGTGGTCGTCAGAAAGATTTGTTCCCGATGGAATTGTTGCAGGGAGTAGCTTATGGGATGAAGTTAATAAGCCCATTGCCCCTGCCGAATGTCTCTACCCATATGAAGGGATCAATAAGCTCACTTATGGAATCCGATTCGGAGAACTGGTCACAGTTACGGCTGGATCTGGGCTAGGTAAGAGTCAGTTCATGCGAGAGATTATCTGGCAGATCATTAGTAAGACTAAGGATAACATAGGTATATTATTCCTTGAGGAAAGTATAAAGAAAGCAGCACTGTCTCTTATGAGTCTTGCAGCTAACAAACCTTTACACCTACCTGACACTGTAGCTACGGATGAGGAAAGACTAGACGCATTCAATGCCACACTAGGCACTGATCGTGTGTTCCTGTTTGATCACTTCGGTTCTACTGGTGTAGATAATATTGTCAGTCGTGTTAGGTACATGGCTAAGGGACTAGGCTGTAAGTATGTTGTGCTTGATCATGTGTCTATTGTTGTGTCAGCACAAGCTAATGGTGATGAGCGCAAGGCATTAGATGAGATCATGACTAGGCTGAGGATGCTCGTACAGGAGACAGGGATAGCCTTGTTCATCGTTTCACACCTCAAGCGTCCTGACAGTAAGGGTCATGAGGAAGGTGCTGCTACCAGCCTGTCACAGCTTCGTGGCTCTGGTTCTATAGCACAGCTTAGTGATATGGTTCTAGGTCTTGAACGTAATGGACAGGCAGAGGATCCAGAGGAACGTAACACTACCCATGTACGGGTACTTAAGAACCGATTCTGTGGCATCACAGGTAAGGCATCCCCTTTACTCTATGATCACATTACTGGTAGAATGTTAGAAGTATTAGAAGAGGATGAGCTATGACATACGATCAACTGGTAGATAAGCGTGGTGAACTAATGGAACTGTTAGGTAACAGTAATGATCCATCAGCTAGACAAGCTATCAAGGTAGCACTCAAGCGAGTGGGTGTGTTAATAGAGTTCGATGAGTTAGGTGCTGAGGTGTTAGACCAAGGGTACGGACGTAACTTAGTTATTGATAATGAGTTCACGTACATTGTAGCTACAGGTAAGTGGAGAACTAATGCAGTAGATAAGTGGTATAGCTCACGCGGCCCTGAGTATTTCTATAAGAAAGTAAAGCAAGGAGAATACGTATGACTAAGTATACTGATGAGAATTTTAATGAGTTTGATAACGCTCATCCCGAAATATATGAGGGCTTCAAAAGGTTTGCATTGAAAGCAATGGCTGTCCGTAAGCACTACAGTTCTAGGGCTGTCTTCCATGCCTTAAGATGGGAAACTATTATTGATTCTGGTGGTGAGTTTAAAATAAATAATAATTGGAGTCCCTTCTATGCTAGAAAGTTTATGAAGGAATCTCCTAGCCATGAAGGATTCTTTAGGAGTCGTGTTCAGACTCATGCGAGAGGTGATGAATGAGTAAGATAGGCAACTATGTACTAGGGAGAATAGAAGACAATGATAACATTAGATATAGAAACAACTACGGCTATGGATCACATATGGTGCTGTGGCTTGCACATAACAGGAGAGAAAAGAATAAGCGTAATGAGGAATCCAAGGCAGGTAATGGACAAGTGTTCAAGGGATCAGGTATTCGTTGGGCATAACATTGTCAACTTTGATGCACCTAAACTTAAAGAACTATGGGATCTAGTAATCCCTGATAATAAGTTAAGGGACACACTGCTAATGTCAAGGCTATGGAATCCTAGGCTATCAGGTGGGCACTCATTAGAAGCATGGGGAGAACGTCTTGGTTATTCTAAGATTGACTTCACTGACTACGATGGTGGTCTATCAGAGGAAATGATCACGTACTGTAAGCGTGACGTATCACTCACAGTTAAGTTAGAAGAGTATCTAACTACCGCCCTAAGTAAGGATGGTTTCTCTGATGAGAGCATACAGCTTGAGCATGAAGTAGCAGTTATAACATCTGAGCAAGAGAGAAATGGTTTTAAGTTAGACATAGGTAGGGCTAACGAGTTATTAACTAACCTTATGGAGCGTATGAATGTCCTTGAAAGAGAAGTCCAAGAAGTCTTCCCTCCCTTGGTGGAGGAACGAGTCTCGGAAAAGACAGGAAAGAAACTCAAGGATAAAGTCACAGTCTTTAACCTCGGAAGCAGAAAGCAAATTGCCTCACGCCTCCAAGGAAAAGGAATAGTATTTAAAGACCAGACTGAGAAGGGTAACATCATTGTCAATGAGAAGACCTTAGCATCCATTGATCTACCAGAAGCAAGGCTTATAGGTGAGTACCTAACCTTACAGAAACGAGTAGGTCAGATAGATAACTGGGTTAATGCAGTGGCTGATGATGGTCGTGTACATGGGCGGTGCATAACTAATGGTGCTGTCTCTGGACGTATGACACATCAGAGTCCTAACATGGCACAAGTGCCAGCTAGTAAGCATGACAAGAAGACAGGTGAGTTACTATGGGGTAGAGACTCATGGTATGGTACTGACTGTCGTGCCTGTTGGATTGTTGATGAGGGTAATGTGTTGGTTGGCATAGACGCTTCTGGTTTAGAATTGAGAATGCTTGCCCACTACATGAATGATAAGGCTTACACTAAACAATTATTAGAAGGAGATATACATACATACAATCAGAAGATGGCTGGCTTAGAAACTAGAGATCAGGCAAAAACTTTTGTGTACGCTCTGATTTATGGTGGAGGTAGTGCAAAGATAGGACAGATCGCTGGAGGCTCATCCCATAAAGGTAAGCAGCTAGTCGATAAGTTCATGAGTAATCTACCTGCCTATGCTAGGCTAAAGAAGAAGGTGTTGACTGCTATGCGTACTAATGGTACACTACAGGGGCTGGACGGCAGAAGGTTGCGTGTCGAGTCAGAGCATTCAGCTTTGAATTTTTTATTGCAATCAGCAGGTGCTGTAGTAATGAAGAAAGCACTGGTCATACTACATGAGAAACTAACTAAGCGCAGGGTATGGTTTAAGATAGTTGCTAATGTACATGATGAGTGGCAAATAGAAACCACTGAAGACTACGCTCGTACAGTAGGTGAGTTAGGTAGACTCGCTATCAAAGAAGCTGGTGAGTGGTTCGATATGAACTGTCCATTAGATGGTGACTATAAGGTTGGTCACAGTTGGGCAGAAACACACTAGAGTTTCCTAGGAAACTTTGCAATTAGGTCTAGTGTACTTTTAAAATTATTAAGGAATTAAAATCCATGCAAAATCTAAATGAAGTAGTAAAGATCCAAGCCACCGCTTTCTGGTTCTCATTCCTAGAGAAGAATGAAATGTCAGACAAGTATCAAGTTGATGTGAGTCAGCTATCTGAGGAACAAGTAGATCGCTTGGAGGGTATGGGCATCAGTGTTAAGAACAAGGGCGATGATCGTGGTTACTTTGTAACTGCCAAGTCTTCTAAGTATGCACCTCGCGTTGAGGATGTTGACGGGTTCAAGATGGACAAGCCAGTAGGTAATGGTAGCAAGTGTACGTTTATCATTAAGCCTTACGACTATAACTTCAAGGGTAAGACAGGTGTTGGTGTTGGTTTATCCAAGGCGCGTGTCGATGATCTCGTTGTCTTCCTCAAGGACGATGCAGCCTTTGACGATGTACCAGAGATATAGATGTTAATTCTCATAGACGCTGATATATTCTGTTATCGTATCGGCTTCGCCTGTGAGGATGAGAGTGAGGAAGTTGCTTGTACTACTATGAGTAACTACCTCACAACCATCATTGAAGATTTAGTGATGGACTCTGACGATGAGGAACATGAAGTTGAACTGTACCTAACTGGCCCAGATAACTTCCGTCATGACTATGCTGTTACTGCTGAGTATAAGGGTAACAGAAAGTCAAGCAATAAACCTTCGCACATTGCTGCTCTACGGGACTACCTAGTAGAGGAGCATGGTGCAGTCGTTACTCAAGGTGAGGAGACAGATGATAGGATTGCTATCAGAGCAACACAGAACCCAGAAGCAATAATCGTTTCACTAGACAAGGACTTCTATCAGCTTGTGTGTGGACATTACAACTTCGTTAAGAAGGAACTCTTTTACATTACCAAGGAGGAAGCTGTGTATAATTTCTATATGCAATTCCTAGTAGGTGATGCTGCTGACAACATCAAAGGTGTGTATGGCGTTGGCCCTAAGAAAGCTGCAAAGCTATTGGAAGGTAAGACTGAGTTAGAAATGTACGACACTTGTGTTGAAGAACTAGGCAGTGAAGAACGTGCGATTGAAAATGGAATACTACTGCACCTACGCAGAGAGGAAGATGAGATATGGCAACCACCAAGACCCGTAACAACGGACGATGGACAGAAGCTAGGCACAAGTCTTTCATAATCTCTGCTCTACGTGGAGCGCATAGTAAATGGGGTGTCAAAGCTGATGTTAAGAAATCTGCTAGAGTTTCTACTGGGAGGTACTTATGTGCTGGTTGTGGTACTATCGGCCCTGCTACTTTGCCACCTCTTAGGGGTCAGTCAAGACGTAGGAATAATGCTGCTGTTGATCACATTAACCCTGTTGTCGATCCTTCACAAGGATTCATAGATTGGAATACCTATATCACTCGTATGTTCTTAGAGGAAGATGGGTATCAGATTCTATGTCATGCTTGTCATGGAACTAAAACCCGTGATGAGCGAGAAGAACGAACTAAAAGGAAGAAGAAATGAGACATCTAATTATACCAGATACTCAGATCAAACCTGATGCTAACTATGACCATATGACATGGGCTGGACACTATGCAGTTAAGATGAAACCTGATGTGATTGTACATCTAGGTGATCATTGGGACATGCCAAGTCTTAGCAGCTATGATGTAGGGACTAAGAGTTTTGAAGGTAGGCGGTACACTAAGGACATTGCAGCAGGTAATGAAGCAATGAAGATGTTCTTAGCCCCTATCAAACGAGAACAGTTACGTCTTAAGAATGGCAAGAAGAAGCAATGGAATCCTCGCTTAGTGTTCTTACTAGGCAACCATGAGTATCGTATTGAACGTGCTGTTGAACACGACTCAAAGCTGGATGGTCTGATTAGCTTTGCTGATCTTGATCTTAAAGGATGGGAGGTGCAAGACTTCCTAGACCCTATCGTCATAGATGGTGTGGCATACTGTCACTACTTCACCTCTGGTGTTATGGGTAGGCCAGTGTCCTCTGCCAAGCTACTGCTACAGAAGAAGTACATGAGTTGTGTCATGGGACATGTTCAAGATAGAGACATAGCCTATGCACGTAGGGCTGATGGTTTAAATATGACAGGTCTGTTTGCTGGTATCTACTATCAACATGACGAGGCATATCTTAACCCTCAGACTAACGGATCATGGTCTGGTCTATGGGTGTTCAATGATGTACAGGATGGTAGCTTTGATGAGTTGCCTGTATCAATGGCGTATCTACGGAGGACTTATGGCTCTAACTTTGGAAGAGTTGAAAGGTCGCTTGAAGCAGTTGGATGAGGTTATCCTTGTCGATGTACTGCAATTAGAATCTGAGGATATAGTCAATAGGTTTGAGGATGTTATCGAAAGAAACTTCTACAACCTAGAAATGCAACTAGAAGAACCATACAGGTATGACAGTTATGATTGAAGATAGAATAGAACCTTTGTTTGACTTTGAGAAGTTAGCCAGTGAGACTCAGGTTGGTGGTAATCACTACACGAACCTATCTATACAGCCCATGCAGTATTCTATGGCTAACGAGTTGAATGCACTACAGCATACAATCATTAAGTATGTCACTCGTTATCAGGATAAGGGTACACCATTACAGGATCTGGCTAAAGCCAAGCACTGTGTTGATATGCTGATAGAGTTTGAGTTGGAGGGAAAATGTGGGTAAAGTTAAACACTCATTGGTTGAATATGAATCAAGTAGTATTCGTTGATGAAGAGGCTAGAAGTATATCACTATCTAGTGGTAGGACAGTACAGGTAACTGAGGCTGCACTGTCTACTATCATGAGAAGTGTTAAAGGTCTGCCTCCACTTAAAGAGAAACCTAAACGAAATAACTTGAAGAAGGAATAGTTTCCTAGGAAACTTAATAGGGGGCTTAGTTGCCCCCTTATTTATTACTCCCTTAAACTTTCCATGTAATCTCTTTGTTTCCTTTCCTCATCTTTCTCCTTACCACCTAACATCCAATCATAAATAATCCTTCCCACAACTGGGAATGTTTTGATTAAGTTAACAGGTTGCTCACTCTCCCCTATTGGTACACCATTATAATATCTGGAAGTATCTTTAATAACTGCATCAATAGGGGCAGTCACTGGAGTTACTAAATCTCCTACAACAGAACTTATGTCTCCTTTAGTAATATCACCTATAGAATAACGATTTATAAAGAACAATGATGTAAGGTTATTTAGAGTTTGTTCAGGAATATCCTCTACATCAAAGTCACCGCCACCCATAAGTTCTTTAGCCTCATCAACTGTACCACCAGCAACACCTATCATAGCAGCATACTTAGTTAAAGCTAGAGCAGCACCTTTCTTGTCACCCCCCTTACCTCTTTTAATTATATCGTTATGTAAAAGAGTTAACTGCTTAAGACCAAATGACTTAAGAGCAAAGATTATTCTACCATCAGGCATATCTAAATATTTTTTAGGCATTTCAAGTAATGAGACGGGCTGTGTATCAGCAAGTTCATGGAACCTGTATAAGCTAGTTAACTCATCGTCAGTGCCATTCTTTAAGCTGGTAACTAAATTATCAAAGTCTTTACCATAAGCCTCACCATACTTCTTTCTAAGCACAGCAATGCCTTTAGGTGAAGAGGCTAACTTAGTACCCTTAATCTTAGAGGCTTCAAGTAATGTACGCTTACCGAACCTATCAACAGCGCGGAACATACTTAGCTTAAGAACTGAGTTAAGTAACTTAGTAGTACCTAGGCCTGTTGACATTTCTGCTGACACAGTATCTGCAAGACCTGTCTTGTCAAGTATGTTACTCCTTATAGACAAAGCCCCTTTGATAGTAGGAATTATCCCATGCAAGTAAGCTGATGTACCTAAGTCTTTTATCTGAGTAGCTGCTGATCTTAGCTGTCCTAACGAAGCCATGTAACCTACGTCTTTAATAGCAGATAAAGTAGAACTCATAGCCTGTTCACCAGTAGTAAACCTAGACCGAACTAACTCTTTAATATCATCAACCTGCTCACTACTGATTCGTCCTCTTTGCCTTTCTTCACCAATGGCTTTATATAACAGAGCAGCAGGATCATTTTTCTTTTGTGAAAGTCCTTTGCCTAATAGCTCAGTCTTACCAAAAGTTCTAGTAGATGATTCAACATATCTAAGTAGAGAAGTAGCAGGATCTTCATAGTATTTCATTAACTCTAAAGGAACTTTACTAACAGTACGTTGGCCCTTACCAGCCGCTACAACTTTAGGATAGTAAGCTGTGTTAACTGCCTTTGATACAGCATCAGTCATTCCTATTGAAGAAAGCTCCTGTATAGTCTTAACCTTTTCCTTAGCCATTGCAGCCTTAAGGTGTTTGTCTAATCCAGCTACTGCCGTTTCACTCTTTCTCCCTAACGCAATACGTAGACCCTCTACATCTTTTACCTTACGGGGGAAGTAATTATTAAGAGCCTTATAGTTATTTCCTACTATCTTCTCAAACTTTTTACCATCTTCTCTCATCATCTTAGCAAGTTTTTTTAACTCAGCATTACCACCTTTCCCTAATTTTGTCATTAACTTATCAGCAGCACTAAACTCTCTATTCATTAAGTGATTGTGTATAGGCTCTAACTCTTTCTTAGTATACCCTTGTAATGATTTTATAAAAGGATCAATGTATTCTTTTTTTCTTGTGGATAATTGGATAGCTTGCTTCTCTTCAAACTTTCTAAGAACTTGCCATATCTTTGGTGAGTGTTCTTTTATACGAGAAGAGATACCTTCAAACCAATCACTGGTAGCTTTAACTTTAGCCCCTACTTCATCCAATTTTATTGCTTCTGCTTTACTAGGGGTATGTACTGTTCTATTAGCTAATACTTCTGCTTTAGTTAGATCATCAATACTTAAATCAGTACGCTCAAGAGCAATTTTCTTGGCTTCTTCTTTTGTAGCACCGAGTTTTCTATGATGAGAGATATAAGTATTTACATCATCTATTGCTTTGTTTGCATTCTTCACAGCAATCTTTTCAGTTATCTTTCCACCTATTTTACGGAACACCCACCCACCAGCAGGGGCTAGTGCAGCACCAGCCACAGTATGTAGTCCTGCTTCTAGTGGATCAACATAACCCTTTTCAATTAACTGATCTGCGGCTGAGTAAGTACCTCCTATAGCACCACCGATAGCAGCCATGCCTTTGTAGGTAGCACCTACAGGTAGAGCACTAGTAGGGTCAGTTAGCATACCTACAAAATTACCAAATGCACTCCCTTCAACGTCACCATACTCTGCTTGTATACGTGCTGCTCTTTCATCTGTTATCATCTTACGTCTTTCATCAAAAGAAGCATCAGCAAACTCAGGGCCATATATTTCTTCTGTTGATTTGTAACCTAGGCCATAACCATCCTCATCACGATAGGTAATCATAGGCTTTATGCCAGTAAAAGCACCAACAACATCATCTATTTTTGTTGACAGTCCCTCTCCCTCAGCAAATCCTCTACCAAAAGATGTTTCTTTCTCTTGCTCAGGATCAACTTGTTCTGGGGCAGCAGCCTCTATGGGAATACCCTTCATGTTATCAAGGTAGTTTGCCCATTCATTAACAGCAGCATTATCACCAGCAGCATGGGCATTCTTTATAGCACCCATTGCCTGTTCTTCTGTATATTCTTGTGCCATTATAAGACCTTCTACTTAGGTAAATATTTTAATGCGTTTTGATTCACGACTGTACCAGCAGCAGTAACATCAGCAGCAGGTTGAGCAGCAGGAGGATTCCAAGTATCATCAGCTAGTCCAAACCATCCACCATCTTTTATATAATTAGCCTGTGCCTCACGCGTTGCCTCAGCCAGTGCATCATTAGGTCTCATTTTATTATCACGTTGTAATGATTCACTCCGATTAGCAATCCACCTAGCAGCAGAGTTTTTATCTTTTCTACTTAAGTCAATACCAATCCTATCCATTTCAACAAGAGCCTCATCAATATTAGTTCCAGTTATATTAAAAGGATTAATGCCACTGGTATCTTTTATTGTAGACCCATCAGGTAAAGGAATCCATGCTCCATCCTTACGATAGGAAGGTACACCATCCACTACATAGCCCACTAATTCTTTACCATCTGGTGTCATGTAAGTCTTCTGACTTGATACGCTTGGTGGTTTATTCTCTAAAGCCTCCATGTCCCTAGCCTGTGCATGTAATGCCATAGCCTGTGGGTAGTCACCATTCATCATTAGTTGTTGAGCAGCCGCACGTAAGCCAGCAACAGTGTTTAAGTCTTGCCCTTGTAATCCTGCCTGTACACTAGCAGCCTGTGCCATGTCAGGTGTCTGTAAACCAAAGGCTGAATTAATACCAGATGCAGCTAAACCGCCACTAGCTGCACCAATAGCATAGTCAGCACTCATACGTGCTGCGTTATCAACACCTTGCTGTACACGATTCTGTTGGATCACATTAGGATCCATACCAAATAAACTCATTACATCACTAGCCATAATATTCTCCTATCGGTAGTTAGTATACATATTATTAGGATACCTATTATTAACAGGTGACGATGCTGCTGTACTGCCTCCACTAGGCGACCATTGCCCTAACGGAGACGACATAGCGTTATAACTTCCTATTCTATTCTGACCTATAGGAGTTCGACCATACTGTCCGTATGTTGTCGCACCAATACTTGGGCCACCACTTCCATAAGTAGGATACATACCGCCACTTCCCATAGATGAATAACTTGACATTCTATTTTGTCCTGTTGGCGTTGCCATGTATTGAGAGGTTGGTACTGTAGGTAGTTGACCACCCCCACCTATCTTCCCTAACTGAGTACCAAAGTTAGTTAAAGTACCAGCCATAGATTGTCCTCTACGTGCTTGATAGTTTGCTGCGTCACTCTGACCACTAAGATAATTCTGCATAGCATTGTTATTAGCTGCTGATTGCTGTGATCCTAGATCACCACCTAATCCTATCATAGCCATAGCATTATCATCCATAGCCTGACCTTGACTGAACATGCCTTGACCAATAGCAATCTCACGCTCACGTTGTCGTTGTGCTTGTTCAAAAGCATTACTACGATCAATAGCATCTTGTTGTGCAAAAGCCCTAGCAAAACCATAACCATCTGGACTCAACATACCAGAACCTGCTTCTCCCCCTAGAGCCTCACCACTTACACGTAAGCCACCAGTACCTGCGCCAAACATACGATTACCTAGCTGTGTTGCCTCTGCTAGTCTACCTCCAGCACCTAGGTTACGCTGACGATTGTACATATCAGATGCCATATCGTCATAGCTACCACCAGCCCTATCAAGAGCAGCAGTACCTAATCCAAACATCTGTTCTTGCTGCGCTCGGTAACGAGGATCCATTGAGTAAGATGCCTGACCATCTTTAAAAGAAGCAGTACCAGCACCAGAGGTTACACCAAATGGTTTGTATTTTCCTTCTCTTGCTGCCCTCTCTGCTGCCGAGGACATTCTATCTTGGGCTTCTCCTAATTTTCTTTGGGCCTGATAACCACCTAGTAGTCCTAACCCTGCCGCTATTAATGGAAACATAATATTTATTCCTTACTGTATATTAATCTACTATTAAGATATGAGTTACTGTGTGGTTATTAGGATTATAGTAAGGCACACCAGCAGCACCACCAGATCCTGCTGGCCCTGTAGTCTGACCACCATAATATATATTATTGTTTGGGCCAGAAGCTGAAAGACCTGCATTTCCTGCAATGCCATAGCCGAAACCAGTGCTACCACCGCTACCGCCCGTTCCTAAATTAAACGTTCCTCCAACCCCACCATCGTTAGTTCCTGTACCATTAGCAGTTTTTCCATCTTGATGAGGATAGCCGTTAGCTGTATTACCATTAGACCCAGAACCACCACTGCCAGAGGGCTGTCCATTACCTCCAGCACCACCACCACCCATTAAAAAATACCTTCCTTCACCACCTCCACCACCGCCAGATCCACCAGAAATGCCAGTTGTAGTCTCGCCTTGATTAAGACTTCCACCAAAAGGTGAAAAAACAAATGTAACAGGACACTCTATAAGAGCAAATGGGCCACCAGCCGTACCCGAAGCAGCAGGTCTAACAGGATTAGGATCACTTCCTCCCCCTCCATTACCACCATTACCACCATGTCCTGATTGCTGTTGTACATAGTGAATAGACAATGTACTTCCTGCACTATATCCTGTTCCTGTCTTTAAAGAGTAGGCAGAGGTAGATGATGCTCTAAGTTGCGCTCCATTTTGAATATCAATTTTTACATTGTGGTATTTGTCAGTTACAATAGCATCTAAATCTGTGTCTGTGTAAATACCAGAGGGGAAAGTATATACGGATTCATATTCATAAACACCTGTCCATACACCCCCTACTTTGGTACTGATCTTCTTAGCTTTTACCCAGTTTCCTCCAACTTTTATAGAAGGAATAACTGTGGCCCAACTTCCACCAACTTTAGTTTTAATACTCAAACCAAATATCTCCGTTGTTACCACCAGAAGCTGCGCCATTATTAACGTATATCTTACTTCCTGTTACAGCAGTACCATCAAGTACCACACTAGCAGCCCCTGCTGCAAAGGCTGTAGTAGCTACTTGCGTACTGTTAGTTCCTGCGGCAGCAGTTGGGGCAGTAGGTACACCAGTTAAAGCTGTGTTATTAATGTTAGCTTTAGTAGCTATAGCCACAGCGATAGCATTGTACTCATCGTCTATCTCTGTACCACGTACTCGTTTAGCTGCTGTACCTGCACTGAGGCCATCCTTAACAGCAAAGTTAGTTGACTTAGTATAATTACTCATTAGTTAGTCCTACCTTGTTTAACATAAACGTCAAACTTTTGAATTGATAATTGATCACCATTAATGTAAGCCTCAAAACCTAATTGAAGTACACTACCTTGACCTCCTACTGGAACCTTAATACGATCCGTTAAACCACCACCTGTAAACTCTGCAATGTTATACTCTGCAACATTATACTCAGACACAGAACTTTGTTTTATTGTTCTGTTGTAAGACCTTGGCTGATCGGTGTAATCAGTGCCTACCTTAACAGAGAAGTTCTGTCCACCACCACCTATGACAGTTACACCCACAGTCTTTACTATTTTATTAACTGTAGGCTGATCAAAGTCAAAGTAGTTTGTTCGATAGGCTAAGTAATACTGAACACCATTATCTTGAAAGGCTGAGTATTTAGCTATCCCATTAACTAATCCTAGATAGAGAGTACCATCAAAAGCAGACAGTCCACTTAGTATATCAATGTCCACCCATTTAGTTACTCGTAGTCCACCATTCTCTAGTCTTCCTCTAGTATCAAAACAATAGATAAGTTTAGAACTAGGGAATATCAATAAATAGAAAGCATTAGCTGCTGAGTAGATTGAAGTTACATTTTCAGTAGAGTATGTATTAATAATCTTTACTAGATCATCACGTATATTAACAGACAGGTCTGCTAAGGGGTTAGATTTCTCTTGTATGACACGATTCAAAGACCTTAACCCTGAGTTAGCTAGGAAGTAGATGTCGTCTCCTACGGCCTGTATGGACTTCTTAGACACACATCCTACATTCTCTAGTATCTCTATTACATTTAACTGAGTAGCAGCAATAGTTAAATCTGCGTTATTATTATCCCCAAGGATTACAATACATCGTTTACAGAATACAATGATGCGTCCGTTAAATCCAGCAACACTGACAATCTCGTCACCACCATTAGTCCATACTTTTCTTAGGTCTAAGGTTAGGAATGATCCTCCATGAAATGCACCAGTAAGTAAATCAGATCCATACAATGTATACTTATCTGTAGTAGTACCACCAGCCCATAATCTACCATAGGCAGAAGTTACAAAAGAGAACTGATGATTAGAGGATGTTGTTGCATGAGTTGTCACTGCAAAGTTAGAGTCTACTCTGAGCATGGCTTTACCAGCTTGTGCTAGGTATACAAACCCTCCTAGTGAAGCAGCTTGCCAATCATTAGCACTGCCATGTCCTGTAGATATATCAGTGAGTGTGCCAAGACCTTTATATATTTTACCATTACCCCAAGTAATATACCCAAGGTGTCCAGTAGAACCTACATAGTCGTGCATACCAACAAGAGAAGAAGATGTACCACCAGAAGTAGTCTGATACACATAACCTTTACGTGCGCCTAGTCTACCCTCAGAGTCTATGACGCAGTTATCTGCTTGTAATGCGTAACCACTAGATAAAGTAATGCTACTTTCCTGAGTATTTAACCCATAAAATCCAGGGGCTGCAATGGAAGAACTAACTAACTGTTTCATACACTATACCATATAGTCTCTTCTGGATGCTTTGATGCGTCCAATGCGATTGCGTTAGATAATGAATTGTTTGCTGCTATGTATGCACTGTTTCCTGTCTGTCCATTATCTTCGCCCCTCTCTTCCACAGCCTTAGCGTAGGCTAACAGAACGATAGGACGATGAGGACAAAGTATTTTATCTGACTCTGATGTAAGGTCTTCTGATCTTTGTATAACATTAAACCTAACTGTGTAAACATCATTAGGCTTAGGGTATAGATCAACAAGAGTATCTCCATCAGAACTAACACCATTGAAAGAGTAGTAACTAGGAGAACCAGTGGCTGGTGTTGGGGTGAGGTATCTATCATTAAACCAATTCGCAGTCTGATAGTTAATGTCACTTTGGGTTGTTGCATTAACAACACTAAGAACCTTAATACTGTTCTGAGAACCATTTAGTTCGTAGTTAAAAACACCATCAGTAGTAGTCACAGTTAGACTCTGACGTAAGGCAGACCAGTCCCATGATTGTTCTACTTCTTGAATTGAATCATTGATAAGAGTAGCTATAAGAGATGAATATTCATTCTCATTAATAGATTCTACTGTTCGCTCTCGTAGGCGTACAAGAACTGAGTTGATTGCTGCTAAGTAATTCATAGGATTATACCATATTTTTGTTTAAAAGTCAAGAGGTTTATTTTCTTGCCACAATTGATTGACCAAAGTACATACCAACAACTGACATGATTGCATGAGGCAGCCACTCAGGAGTAACCATACCCTCTAGTGTTCTCCACTCTGTTACTGTTGAAGTGAAGTCAAAGAATAAAAGTTTAAATCCACTTGTTACCTCTACTGGTACTACTGTTGGGAGGTTTAAGATAGGAGCAATAAGAATAAACATTGCCATGCCCATAAAAGACACCACTAAGAATCTCCTGATCCATTGTGCATTAGGAGTATCGTAGCTACGTGCTGCTGCTACACTGTCCTCAGAGGCCGAGAATTGCTGCATGAGCATCTTTTGCTGGTCAGCCTTATCCTTCTGTGCCTGTGCCCACATCTTCATTACAGCGCCTCCTAGGACGCTTAACAGCAATGTGACAACTTCTATTGGCATACCAAACATTACTTCTTCTTCTTATGGGTTAAAGGTTTACTAGAAGCAGTATGCTTTGCACCTGTCATAACTTTACCTGATGGATGCTTGTGTGTTTTACCTGTGTACTTCTTACCATTTGGTAAGTAATGTGGAACACCTTTCATAATAACCTCTACTTTTTTGATCTATACTTAGCTGTCTTCTTTGCTATTTTCTTAGGCTGCTTTACAAACTGCTTACCTGCCTTTGTACCTTTCTTCTTTGCTGCTGTAGTAGCTGCATACTCTTTAGCACTAAGAGCATCCCTAGCTGCTTTAGGTAAGTAACGCTCACCTGTCTTAGCACTAGGCTTACCACTCTTAGTTCCCCACTTTTCCTTAGTCCAGTTCTTGAGAGACTTCTGTGATGCTTTCACTTGTAACCTCCACCAGCTTTCTTATACTGCGTAGCTAGAAGCTGTGCTTTACGTGCTGACCATTGACCAGCCCTGCCACCTTTAGTTCCTGCCTTGATCTTTTTAAAAAGAGTCTTACGCATAGTAGGCTTAGTGTAGTTACCAGCTTCGTTAACTTTTGATTTAGTTTTAGCCATCACCATTTCGCCCTATTAGCCCAGTATGCCGCAGACATCTTACCCTTAGCAATGTTCTTACCATGCCTAGCCTTGAATGACTTACGCTTGGCTTTCATCTTATCACTCTCACCAGCCTTGGGCTTACCTGCTGTCTTAGCACCTTGCTCACCAAAGCGTATAGTCTTAGTTACTCCACCTTCTTTAGCTACCACTACATGAGACTTCTTAGGATGATTAGGTGTACGCTTAGGTTTGTTGTAGGCTGTTAGTCCTAGCTTAGTTAGTTTAGCGTCTGGCATTAGAATTGTCCCTCTTTAAAATATAACCAACAAGCAAATGCACTTGCCCCTATAATCCACATTAACTTCTTAACAACCGACTTACCCACTGCAAGGTAGAAACGATCATATGCTTTCTGTGCAGCCAACTCAGCTATCTCTTCTTTCTCTAGTTCTGTCAATTTAGTATCACTCATATTTAATATTTAATATACATAACTACACCAAAGAAAGCAGCTAGAATAGTCACAAGGATTCCTAGAACCTGTCCTGCTAGTACCATAGTATCTTTAACTTCTTTAGCTTGTGCTTTCTGTTTCTTAGCTAGTGCTTTTTGTTTATTATGAAACTCATCCCTAAACTGGCAATACTTATAATAGCCTTGAATAGACTGTTTGTTGAGCATAAACTCTAGTTCTTTTTCTTGACGTTCAATAGCTTGCTTTGCTTGATAAGCACCTAGTACATCACCTGTACCAATAGCAGCTTTCTGCTGTATAGACTGACTTGCACTGAAGTATTTAGTTACAGCAGATCCAGCATCAGCAATCTCTTTTCCATTGGAGATCGTCTGCTTGATAACTGCAAAGGCAGCATTTGCAATAGCTAGTTCTGCTAACATACCCAAACCCTCTTTGTATATTCTTGTGGTACACCATATGGTTCCCTTGATGGTTGAACTACTAGGTACTCAGCATTAACCCTGTTGACAGAGGGTTCAATAAGTAAACCCTGATCTATAGGAGCAAGAGAAGGTGACACATGAACTGGGTATATCTCTAAAGGACTAGAGTTCATTATATACTCTCAATGTTTTTTACACAGAATGCTATAGTAGTTTTATCCTCTGACTCTTTCTGAGCCGCATAGCCTAGAAGAGGACTAGTAACTAACACATACTCTAACTCTTTAGCTACTACCAGTAACTCCACTCTACATTTCTTAAGAGTTGAATAACTAGATACCATTACAGGCATTGCAGGTTCTGTACTTACAGATAGCATAGTAGCTACTACAAGAGCATACATTATTTTTTAGTTTTCTTTTTCTTTCCCTTCTTTGGTGGGGATACTAACTTAGTTCCATATGACATATTACTCTCCTATGCATCAACTAAACTTACAAATGATGGGTCTGCTTCTTCAAGACTAGGCCAGCCGTGAGTGACTTGATTTACTTCATGGTTGGTTGTGTACGTTTCTGGGCCGTAGGTTTCAGTCCCATCTTCTGCTGTGTGCTTTACTTTGTAAGTACCAACCATAGGCTTGTTCTGATACGCAATGATTGCATCTAAGTCAGACAATGCAGCTATGGCAGTTTCTTTATCATCCATCATTGTGTAGATAGCTGTAGCGTGAGTGGCTATAGCTGTGGGCACTGCTGTGCCACCCTTTGCTGCCCGTGACCAGTACCAATCTATATGTGATTGCAATGAGCCAGCAACAGACTTCACTGTACTTAGCATATTGTTTTTAATATGATCCACATCTTTAGATAGAGATGCGTATGTACCTACTATTTCACCATCTGATTCAGTGCGAGTTAATGCACCATCACTGTAGTAGCGTGAGTCAGGGCGAACTTCGCTGTAGGGTTTAACGCCAATGGCAGCTAATTCTTCCTTGCTCCAAAGGGCAAATATATTTCTTGGGTATTGAACAGAATCAATGGTCAAGCCTCTTGGCTTATTGACAACAAATCCTGTTTCTACGTTTCCTACAAACCACATAGTTGTTACTCCTAAATTGTGATTAACGTGAGTTACTGTGTTTAAATGGGGTTTCTGCAAATGCTATGAAGATGTGAGTATTAGACCCACTGTTCATATAAACGTGTGAGCTTCTTAGCTTGAAACCATTTGATAGAAAATCAATGTTCCATGAAGTATCTGACTCTTCTGCGCCTGAGTTTTCTGCGGATAATTTAGCGTTCATCACGTTATAAGGGCTACGATCAGTGTCAAACATAAACCATGACCCTACTTCTGTTGCTCTTTTTACAAGAACAAATTTGGGCTTGAAACCACAATGTACAAACGTACCATCAGTCGAGCCATTTCCAACAAATGAACCTACACGAGAATACCCGTCTACGGAGTGGAAGCAGTAGGATATGTAGGTAGCATTTGCAGTGGCTACATTATCCCAACCATTAACTCTAAATGTAGATGCGCCCACCGATGATATGTTATTCGTGTCTAAAGCATTCGTAAGGTTTAAATAAAGCTGTTTATTCGTTGTAGCTAAATTTGTAAAATGTGAAACCCAATTTCCTGTTGAATCTCTTCTTTTGACCAGCACTAATTCTGGCGTTTGACTCAGGCCATGCCCGACTGTTTCATCAGAATCAAGAGCAGTGTAAGACAAAATCGAGAATCCAGCACTAGGGTTAGCTGACACACTAGAAGTGATTGAGCCGTTGGTGTTGGAGACTGCTGTGCCGCCAGCTTTCCAGTTCCATGCAACGTATGTGCCACCACTTCCGTTTATTTGAGCGTCCGTTCCTAATGTATATCCATCTGACGTAAATGTTTTTTGCTTATTAGCTTGAGTTGATTCTGCTGAAGTAGTATCACTTCTCAACTGTAGAGAATTGCCTCGCAAAGTGTCAAAGAATTGAGAAGGGCCAGTTCCATTTCTGCGTTTAAATATTCCTAAATCAGGAGTAAATCCAACGCCTGATAAGACTCTATTATCTGCACCAGTGCCACTGTAAATAACAGGATTAAAATGCTCACTAGGTATCACATCAACATCAGGCAAGTTCTGCGTACATAACGCTAGATAGCCCGTAGGAGGTGCGTAATAGAAGTCACCAATGCCGTTGGAATCAGCGTTGCCTTGTGGGGTTTTTGCCCCTGCGAAAGATGAATCTTGCCCACAATTTAAAACACCAACATAGTTACCTACAGGCATAGTATACGGGGTAAATTCATATCCTGCGTTTAATTGAAATAAATAGTTTGATGAAGATAAAGCGTTAGACCCGTCAAA
>Ga0222715_10000592_pt1 | contig 36233 bp, 47 predicted proteins | sample C33_9DmetaG_FD_165056 | JGI IMG/M metagenome (GOLD analysis project Ga0222715, IMG submission 165056) | Estuarine water microbial communities from San Francisco Bay, California, United States - C33_9D | ecosystem: Environmental > Aquatic > Marine > Unclassified | place: USA: California...
CCATTAAAGATCTCCGCGCTCATCGAGCCATTATACTCTCTATTAGAGATAAAATCTCGGGGTTTATCATCCGGTCGTCTACGGGAAGGCCTACAACACCGCCCTGCGCTTTTACTTCTATTTTTCCGTAAACAGGATGTTCTCGGCCACGAACACTAATCGTTCCAATTTCTTCGCCAAAATCAAGATTGCCTTTTACAGTTGGTCGAAGACGGGGTTCATCTCTTTGGTTTGGGTATTTTGATAAATTTACACCCTTAGTAAAATCAACGTCTGTTGTGTAGTAATGTTTACCACGGTGCTCTACAGAAACTAAGGTTGGTAAGTCAACGGCTTCATTGTTTGGACGCCAACCAGCACTACGCTTAAACAAATTCGTTTTTACTAAAGCACCACTAGGATCGCCCACTGTTTCTAAATTATCGCTGGATACAAAAAAACTTGCTTTGCCTGACGGATCTACACTAATACGACCAGAAGAAGGATTTCTTCCTGTTAAAACCTCATTAGTCCCGGGGTGTATATAGTCACCACCGGGCCTTAAATCTTCCCATTTTCTTTGCGGTTTAGGAAACACCGGAATATCTGGTTGAAGTTTTGTTGCTTCTTCAGAAAAAGACTGCATCCTTCCATCTAAAGGTGGTCGGTACATTTGAGTTTCCCACTCAAAGCCAAACCTATCTTTGTTTGTTTCAGGGTTAATAGGCTCATAAGTAGTTATTTTTGTGTCAGGATCGTAATCTTTGTTTATCTTTATAAAACCCTCGCGCTCGTAAAAAGTAACTAGGTCTTCAACAGATAGGTCGGGTTTGTTTGCACGAGAAACAGGGTCTACCTCCAGCGTCACACCTAAGTTGTTTTCATCAGCTTTTTCCGTAATAAGCTTCAAAGCTTTTGTGCCAAAACCTTCGCCCCGTTCTCCGGTAGAAACTATTCCGGCAATGTTTATGGCACCTTTTGGATCATCTATGTCCGGTAATAATTCTAACTTTACTTTGTGGTCTGTTACATGGGGTAATGCAAACGGTCCGAAAGAAAGGCTTGTTTCTGGGCTATAAAGCTCATCAAGAACGGCATTAGGTGATTTTTTTGGTGCTTTTATTCCTCGCAAAGACTTTCCTAAAGCCTGTGCACCTTTAAAGGCGGTCGCTAAAGGAGCCGTGACCCCGAACATATACAAAGCATCTCCAACGCCGCCTAGTGTTTGCAATCCCGCGTCGATATATTTGCCTTGAGCCAAGTTTTGAGAAAAAGAAGGGAGAAAGTTACCCGGGTTTGCTGGATCAGGCATTTGACCAAAAAGATCTGCCACACCTCCGCCGGGTAGAAAACCCGCTCCAAGCGCCGCTGCACCATAGGCAACATCCCCTGTTGTTACCCCGCTTTCAGGGATGGGCGCTTGAAATAATTCGTCTTCCGGATTGTCTGCCATCAAGAACCAACCTAGTAGTATGCCCGCACTTTAACAGAAGTCTCACTATCTTCCCAGTCATCTGTTGGAAGCTGTACAAAGTTGCCCTGCCTATACCGCATCAAGGCTTGTGTCATACTATCAACCAAGTCGTCATGCTCCCCATTTGGAAATGCTGCGACCTCTTCGATCATCTCATCCGCAAATACTGTGTCGGGGGCCCAAACCATCCCAGCTTCAAACAAAGGAGAAACAGAGTGCACTCGTGTTATCTTATCATTTCCCTTACTCGGGGTAAAGTTAACGACAGGAATGCCCATGTTCCGTAGTTCGTGGGTCAAAGGCAGTCCAGAGGCTTTAGCTTCCACAATTACTGTGTCGGGTTCCCAGTATTTATATTGCTCTAATGCCACCTGCTTCAACTCAGGGAAATCCCATCGATCCTTCTTGCTGTCCAAAAGTATGAGTCCCGGCGGGCCCCCTACCTCCTCTGGGCGAAAAACACCCCACGTAGTTATGGCACTAAAGTCAGCCGTCTCCCGTTTACTAAACGCCGTGTCATAGCTCTGAATGACATACTCAAGACTGGGTATGTTGTCCTTCTCCCACCTTTTCCACCACTGGCGCGGGATAATCGCGTTCTCTTCACCCGTTGGGTTCTGCTGATACTGCGCGTTCCACTTACTAGGTGGAATAGAGGCCTTGACCGCGGTCAGATCTTCAATAGACCAAAATTCAGGCCAACAGGGGCTTCCGTCCTCAAAAATAGCAGGAAGCTCTACAACTTCCCATTGATCCGCTAGTGGATCTTTAGCCATCGCCCTTAAAAGCTGCCCTGTCATATCCTTCTCGGACCACCGGGTCTGAACCAAAACTATGCTTCCACCCGGCTGGAGCCTCTGTCGGGGGCCCCCAGTGTACCAATCCCAAGCATCATCAAACCCGTTCGCCGACATAGCTGTCTGTTCCGAGTGCGGGTCATCAATAATCACCAAGTCGCCACCACGACCCGCGAGGTTTGATCCAACTCCGACGGCATAGTACATGCCGCCAGAAGAAGTGTCCCAGCGACCAGAAGCTTTACTATCCGCAGCCAGTTTAACATGTGGAAACACCTCCTTGAACTCGTCGCTATCCAAAAGGTTTTTTGTCTTACGACCAAAGTTGACCGCTAGCTCCGTGGTATGGGTGGCTTGAATAATCTTCATGCGCGGGTTTTTGCCCATCATCCAAGCAGGAAACAGGAACGAAGCGAACTCCGACTTCGTATGACGCGGGGCCATATTGATGATCAAGCGCTTTAAATCTCCGCTAGCTACACGCTCTAGCTTTTCAGCAATGATTTTATGGTGTCGCCCTGCAATGAACTCGGGCCACATACATTTTACAAATGTCAGGAAGTTGTTTTGACAAGCTTCATTTTTTTCAATCTGGGCGAGTCGTAAACGAAGCTTTGCTTCTTGCTCAGAAAGTTCCATCGGGGGCCCCTAAATTGTAATTTTATTTCAATAAACGTGCCTATTTTTTAGTCAGTTAAGCACTATAAGCATTTTACCAAAAAATAAGCAATGTTTCACGTGAAACAACCATATCATTTTTTACCATATTGTTTGTGAAAAACATGGCCCTTGCCTTCGTCAGTCAGACCCCCTGCCGCGGTCGATTTTTTGGCTATTTTTGGCGGAAAACCTAGGATTTTTGACCCGATATGCCGGGGCCCCTAACCCCTAATTTTTAGGCCGCGCCCCGGCGATTTTCGCCGCAAATTTCGTCGGCGCGGGGGCCGGGATCCGCGCCCCGGCGGACGGGATCCGGGGGCCGATGCTCGGGATCCGGCGCTCGGGATCCGGCGCTCGGGATCCGGCGCTCGGGGATCACGGCCCACGGCTTTCGATACGTTTTAAAACGTGCGGGGGCGGCGGGCCGGGGCATGATTAACTCTTTTTAAATCGACTAGGACGGGGCTGGAGTAGGCACAAAAAAGCCCGCTAGGTTATTAGCCTAGCGGGCAAGGTTGGCGCTGTATGGGGCTTAAATAGGCTTAGAAATCGAAACCTACATAAACCGGGGTTTCTTCCGATAGAAAGATTTCCGAATTCGCGTCGTCATATTTGGAAAGCGAATATAAGGCGGGCTTACCGCGTCGGGGCTTTTCTCGGAAATTGATAATGTAGACCGACTTGGCGTCGGCTTTGCGTTTTACTAAATCGCCTTGGCTAAGATTGCCTAGTGCTAATTTATTCATTGGATCACCCTTTCCACTATTACAATTACGAAAGCCGCCGCGACGAAAGCGGCGAACGGTAGGCCAGAGAAGAATTTATTTAAATTCATTGCCTAGGCTTTCAGCAATCTAGCTAGATCGGTCAATCTATAATCATCCGAGCCTAATTCCCGGCTGTAATCATTATGATCATAGCGAGCCATAATGGTTTTTTGGTTTAGTTGGTCGGCTTCGACGTTTCGCAACAACCCGGTCATATCCCGGCCATGATCGGCGAAGGCAATCGTCTTTATATCGTCAAAATAAATCGCAGTGATCGGCTGGCCTTCGGAGCCATAAAATCTGCCAGTATTAAAATTTATGATTTTCATTGTTTAAACCTTCCCATAGTTAGTTGAAGCCCTCTTATCTCATATAATCCCATAAAAGAAAAGCCCCGCACTAGGCGGGGCAATTCGGGGCGATATGTGGGGCGGGCTAGTCGTCGGCGGTATTTCCCCACGCTAGCCAATCCCGAAGCAATAACGGCTGACCGTCGGCCTCACTGCACCGGATAACGTAAGCTTCATAGCGTTGGAACATGTCCGGCGCTACGTTGGGATTAGCGCGGCTTTGCCATTTTAGAAAGCGGCGACGCGAGGCGTTCGTTTTAAACATGTCTAAAAACCTTTCTACTGAGAAGCGACAGCGGACGCTTTCCGCTTGCTATTTCCATGGGCGGGAAAGCCGACGATAACCTTGCGGCTAGCCTTGGCGCACAAGCCACAATCTTTACATGACGTATCTTTATACGTCGCGGGGCACTGGGCGACGCGGCGACCTTCCGGCGTTTCAGTCTTGCGGCCTTTAAAATCGGCGGGCAAGACGGCGGCAACGGGGCCAATGTCTAACGCGGCTAATTCGTCGGCGTGAGCTAAGTTGTTAGCTGACAAGTTAATGGTGAAGCCGTTGCGGTTAGCCTTGGCAATAATGGCGGCATTGTTGCCGACGTGGGGCTCATAGTGTGTGAAAGTAAACCCGGCCTTGTCCGCGTTGGCTTCAACTAGCTTAGCAGTATCGGCGGCGTTTATATGCTCGCCGTTGCCCGGCATGTCACCGGCTTGATTATGCCGCCACAATTGGCCTTCCGGCAGCGCCGCAATTTGCGCCAGAAAAGCTTTAAAGCTTCCGCCCCGCTCGCCCCGGGTTACTTCATCCCAACGGCCTTTAAGAGGGTATCCGTCGGCATAGCATCCATTATTTTTAAACGGGCAAGCATCGGGGCAAGTATCCGCCGAAGTAGTAGAAACCGGGATTGGCCCGGTCTTTTTGTTCTTGCTCTTGAGCGTTAAAAAGTAATTAGACATTGGCTTTTCTTCCCATAGAAAATTTAAACCTTTTCTTTTCTCGCATATAATCCCATGCAACGCAAATAAAAAAAGCCCCGCCGGATAGGCGGGGCCAAGTTAGGGGAAGGTGTGGGGCTTATTTTATGCAGCGATGCGCTGCCAATCGGCGCGGCGTAAATTTAAAAGCTCACCGCCCCGCTGTTGCCATAGATCCACATCGTCGGCGTCGGCTTTGTGAGATACCGCCGTGACGGCATTTATTAAGGTTGCACGTGATAGCGGCTTGTCGCGTTCATATCCGGCTTGCCCGATGGTATCCAAGAGCCCGTTTAAAACGTCGCCCGTTTCCTTTTTAGTCAATTTCATGACCGCGCCCAAATTTTCGACAACGGCGGCTTTGTCCGCGTCGGGGGAGATCACGTCTTGCGCGGCGGCCCGCATATTTTCTAAGACATTATCGAAAGCATCCCGGCTAGAATAAACCCCGACTAGGTCGCGGATCTTGAGCTCAAGAGCCCGGTTATCTGCGTCTTTAGCCTGATCGGATAACAGGCCCCAGTCGTCGCTATCACGACTGCTAGTTATATGGCTGGAACGGGTTTTATTTTGGGTTTGCATCCCGTTTAAACAGGCTAACGTCCAAGCTATTTGGTAAACAGAAACCGAGCCCGCGCCAACCTCACTATTCTGCAAGCCAATACCATTAGCCATGATATCGCCAACCCCAGCACCTTCCCCAATGTGGGCCAGAGATTTAAGGCGCAGATACAGCCGTTTATCCGTGACGGTGGCGTTAACAACCTGAAATTGCGCGGGGCTATCCATGAGTTGAGGAAGCGAAGCATTCAATAAGTTGACATGGTCAAAGGTTTTAAACTTATCGGATACAAAGGCCCGCAATGTTGCAAAGGCGTGGGTTTCGTCGTGGGTGCGAAGCATCCTGACGGATGTTTCTTTCCGCCAGATAGCGTTCACCAAATTATCGAATTGATCCGCGTAATTTTCTTGCAATCGTCGAGCGGTTCTAACATCAATCCCAGCGTGAGCTGCAATTTGCCCAAAGGCCACGTCGTTTATCTCAAAAACCTCGGTTGGTACGCCACCGTTATTTTCTAAAATAACGCGGGGCTTTCCATATTCAGTGGTTTTTTGCAACTGGTTAGTCGGTGCGATGTAGTCGGCTTGGCGGTTTGCATCGTCGCGGACTTTTTCTAAGAGGCGGGTCAAAGTGTTTTTGCTGTTTTCGATAGAGTGTAACATTTCATGTGTTTCCCATAGTTTTGGGCTAGGTCAGCGCCCATTATAGAAAGACCTATGCGGTTTATCCGATATTTTTGCATATAATACAAGCGGAAATTTTAAAAACTTTATAGGCCAAAAGAAAAACCCCGCCGGGTTAGGGCGGGGCTTTAGTTTAGCGGCGGCGTCGTCGGGGCGGACGTGATCGCGTTCGTCGGCTTAGTTCGTCGTAGTCGCTACCGTAAAGCAGTCGGCCTATCCAATACAATAAGAACATTATTCCGGCACCTCACATAGGTTTAGGGTTTCCTGCTCATAATGTTCGGGCTGACCGTCGTTTAACACGCTGAATTGCTGATGCGCCATTTCATACGCGGCGTCTTCATCAGGGGCTTTTACAACGATGCTTTTCCTAACGGTGGCCTGTATCTCAACCTCAAAAGTTTTCATCACGCGGCTTCCTCTAAAGAAACCGGAACCGCCTCGCAGCCCCCTCTGCCAGTGTTAAAGTAAACATGACTAGCTTTTAACCGTTTAACCTTCTCACCCCTATTCTTTACCCAATTTTTTATGGCATTAGGTTTCCAAAAGCCATAAAGCCAAACAAACCTATACCTTTTCTGCAATTGCGCTTCATACGCTGGATAATCTACGGTCGGACTGATGGTGGGTTCACCATCATCAATCTCATAAACGACATGTGTTCGTTTCGTAAAATTAGTCGTGTAAGCCATCGTTTTTTACTCCCGTGTTAAATAACGATGATAAGACATTATGCGATCATCTCGGACATATCAAGTCAAAAATAGTGTCCCATTGAAACGGTTGTTCACAACGAAAAACAGGCTCGACGGAATCTAACCCATCCATCTTTAGGTCTACAGCGGCGTTGGCTGGATAAAGCAGGCATTCCGCAGGCTCGGTTGGCTTAGTCTGCTTTTTAATAAGTACCCAGCAGCTAGCGTGACCATGCCGTGATAGCCAAGCTACTTGGCTAGGCTGCAAGGTTACGGAATTGCCTGTCAGGTATTTCAGTTCGACAAAATGAAAATTTCCGGCTTCGTCGCATATCATCAAATCCGGAATGCCCGCACCGACCCAGTTTTCAATCCGGGTCAGTAATAACTTCCTCTTCGTCCGCTGCGCTGCTTCTTTGACTTGTTTGTAAAAGCCTGCTTCGCGCTTTGTTGCGATTGGAGGTGTTTTCGTCTTTTTCTTCTGGGGTGATATCGATTGTGATTGGGGCATAGCTATTTTTTATCTCTTCTAAAGCTTTCAAAACGTCTTCTTTCGACATGCTATCGATAGAGCCATGTCGGATCTCTGATTTGCTGACATAGATGTCGCCTTGGGCTTGGCCTCGCCTGTACTCTGCTTGCACCGCAGCCGAATAAGCTCCGTTTTCCAAAGCCACGTCCCTGATCAATTGCAGGTCTCTAAGGTGACGCTGGTAGGTGACGCCATACTTCTCATCAAGCTCCCGTCTGTAAGCTTGGATAGCAGCAACGACGTGAGGTGACATGTGTGGGTTGGTCAGTTCATACGCTCTGGAGTGCGCGGACCCCGCCGCATAGCCAGCGTTTATAGCGGCTTCCCGCAGGGTTATCTGACCGTCCTTACTCACCAATTCTTTTACAAAGAGTTCTTGCTTGCGGGTCAAAGCTTGGTCTGACGTTATTTTCTTTCTACCGCGCGTTTCGCTCTTAGGCGGGACTTTTGCACGTGGCATACATTTGCTCCGTTAATTAGGTCTACTTAGACCCCTGAATAACACGGATCACACTAATATAGGAAGAAAAATGAATTTCAGAAAAAAATATTTTGGAGCCCAGTAAGGCCGATTTTGATTTTTGCCGTAGAGGTAACACTTTTAAAATTAACGCTGTTACCGTTTATGTTACCTTTTGAAATCTCTGTAACCGTTGATATACAAGGGTTACAGAGATAGGTAACACGGGTAACACGGGTAACACCATTTTTTTTCATGTTTTTAAAAAAACTAATTTTCTCCCTATATAGTGTTACTGTTACTTTAATGACTGTTTAGGCGAGCCGTGAGCCGCGATTTTTGTTACTTATTCAACATACGTTGATACGTTTCCAACATCTCGACGGCCTCGGACCATTCATACACGTTGTGCTCACCGTATGGATCGTCCTCATCCTTGATTGATGATGGGGGGTAAACCCAAACGTCACCGTATGTCCGTATAAACTGCGTATCGAGTTCTGCGCCAATTTTCTTGGCTAATCGATAAGCTTTGGACCTAGCGGCGGCGTTTGGGTCTTTTGGTTTTGAGACGTCGAGGTCTGGTTTGGTTACGTTGTCGGAGACAAGTTCCCAAACATCTGAGACCCGCGCTCGGCGTTTCACTCGTTTGTCTCTGATCGAGACGATGTCCCGAATGCGACCACAAGTGTAACGTCGTCCACTGACTAGCTGCCAGTGGTTTCCCGCTACGATCAGGAAGACCCGACCTTCGGTTCGATCTTCTTTCGTTGCTTTGAGCCAAGCGGCTAACGTCGATCCCGGCCTTCGATACGTGTGGTATCGAAGACCCGGTTTGGAGAAGTACTTGGTTTGGATGTTACAAGCTTTGAGGGCTCGAACCACCTGTCCCGAATGCGTCCCCATGACCCTAGTCACTCGACCGTTGCTTTGCAGCCGGATCAGCCGTGCGGCTTCCCCGGTTGTTAGGCTGGTTAAGGCCGAAATCACGGACGGGCCGCAATATCGGTTTTTGTCTTTCCCATCTTTGATGAGCCGTAATTTTAGTTTCATAGTAATACCTTCCCGTAGAAGGCTCACGGCTCACCTAAACAGTCGTTCGATTCACAATGTCCAAAAGCGTTCGATCTCTCGATTATCTATTTTACCAAAATGGGATTTATCCCATAAGAGAACAAAAGCGGAACGCTAAAAGTCTAAGTCATTGAAATTAAACGAAACTAGGGTGCGTTAGAGTGTCGCACCCCCTAAAAAGAACAAAGTAAGAACGTAGAACAAAGTAGGAACACTGATTAAAACGGCACAACCAGTTCGTGATCTAATTTTGGATCGAGGCCCGTGAGCCGCGCTCTGAGTAACGCGGCCCGTGCTTCATCGCCTTCCCACTCGGCATCGCTAGCTTCGATTTCTAGCTGGCGTCGGATCTTGGCCTGTGTGGGCCACGTGTTTGGGTTCAGGGCTTCCGTCGCCATTTCCAGACAAGCTCCCATGTGTGCTGCTCTGGCTTGCGTCGGTGCATGAGCCAGATGTTTCCTTTTCTCGCTTCTTCGATGTATCGCTGGATTACTTTTTTTGAATTAGCGATGCGGTCTAGGAAGGTGTGGTCGGTGACGCCTTGAGCTACCCAGTGGTATTTTTGGCGTGGCGATTTGAGGGCTATTACTTTCCAACCGCTCATGTGTTGGTCCTTTTTTCGTCTGCTTCTTTTTCTTGGGCGAAGCGGCAGGCGGCGTAGACCATAGGTATGAGGCTGTTTGCTGCTTTCCAGTGTATGGAGAACATGCCTGATGTTGGTCCTGTGCCGAATTTAAGTACTACATTGCCCGGAGTTTCGTTGTCCGCGAACACTGACAGGTTATTCAAGTTTGTATAATTCATTTAGCCCCCAATCTTATGTCTTTCAAAATTTGATTTGCTAAGTTGTTTAGTCTTTGGCACTTGTAACCGCTGTAGGACAGGTTGTACCGTCCTTCCATTGTTATAGTCCAAATGTTTCCTAGTTTATCCCGCTCTATGGTTATCTTAGACCCCTCTCCGTGGACGTGACTGATTAGAAATTCTATAGAAGACATTTTACCCCCCGATTTTTACAAAGATGCGGCGCAGTATGTATGAGCGCACAAGTGACAGAACAAAATACGACAGGGTTATCCATGTTGCCGCCAGCGGCGTAGGTTGGAGGCCGAAAAACGGCAAGCACAGATAGGTAAACAACCATGATACCAGAAGGCCTATTACTGCGTTAGTCTTGGCCTCAAAAAAACTCATTTTTTTGCTTTGCATTAGTGGATTGCCTCGTCTTCTGCTTCCATTACAGCCACTAGGATGGTGGCTTTTTTCATGGCGTGGCTTAGTTCCGTGAGCAGCGATAGGTTATCCGGGCTCCGTACAATCAGTCGGGTGAGCAGGGCGGTCATAGCGCCGCTCAGTACGGTTTCTGGATGGTGGCCCTCCTCCTCAAGTTCGTTGAGGAGGAGGTTTACCTTGGCTCCTGTTTCAGCGAAGGTGTGTTCAAGGCCTTTCATCCCCGTTGCACTCGTAGCCAAGCGGCTTGAATTAAGACGGCTTCATCTACGGCTTGGATGCTGTTTTTGCCCTCGGTGATGATCCGTGATGCGTGGGCGTTGATTACTTTATCGACCATCGCGGTTGCGGTTTGCCAATCGAGGTCCTTGGCTTTGTCATTAACCCTGTCGGTCATCTTTGTCTTCCTCTTTGGTATCTGGCCCGACAACTATAAGCTTTTCATCCAGCCAAGGTTTAGCGTTTTCTCCAAATTTTTTCGCGAGAGCTTCGCGCAGTTTTTCTTCAAACGTCGTCATCTTTGTCTTCCTTATCTACGTCAGTGTCCATTTCGATATGAGTGCCGCTGTAGGCACAGTAGCCAATAACACCCATCATTTCTTTTGCTGGGGCAAAGTGGTCTATTACTAGGACATGTGGTAAGCCCTCGTCGCAGATCACTAGATGCATCCAGTAGTCTTCTTCACCCTGCCAAAACAACATGCGTCCGCCGTCGGCAATGGCGCTAGCCTCTCCAGCTATTGCGGAGAGGTTGCTGATTGCAGTAACAGCCTCACTCCAATTCTCAATCATTGAGGGATCTCCGTTTTAGGATTGATAACAAGTATCTTTCAAAGCCACGCTGAAAATCGTTGTCGGCGGGATCTAATTGAAACAAATACAGCGCACCCGGTATGTCGTAGAGGTCGCCGCTTTCTATCTGTTCACGGGCCTCTCTAGCTCCGCGAACAAAGTCTAAACTGATTACGTTCATTCATCTAACCCCCAAAAATGAATGGTGACGGTGCCTTTTTCGTCGTACTCGCTATCGATTTGCTTGTAACCGACGTTTGTACCGCTAACGGCCTGTAGTATTTTCCGAAAAAGCTCTTCTTCGCTTATCGTTTTTTCTGAGTTCATCTCTTTCTCCCGTGTATGAGATAACTCTTATATAATCTAATACCAAAAATGTGTCAAACAATTAAAAAGCCCCCGGAACCGGGGCTCCGAGGGCTTCTTACTACGGGAAGTGTAGACATTGGGGCATCTACATGGACTAACATAAGCGATTTTATGCGAATTGCAACATATTTAATGCGTTTTTGTAGATTATTTTTCCACAAAGGGCTAAAAAATAGGTTCACTATAACGGGAATAGTGCTTTGGAAGCTTTTGAGACAGGGAAACTAGGGGAATACATCTGTGCGGCGCGGTTACTGCGCCTTGGTGTGTCCTGTGAGATAATAAATCTCGATACCGTCGATATTATAGCTAATGTGAAGTCGCAATTAATTCGGATACAGGTCAAAGCTAGCTCTTTAAAGAACCATGCGCGTGGAAGAAGTCTTGGCTATCAGTTTTTTCCTACTTTCGGCGGTCAGCGCCTGATACTGACTAAAGAGCATTGTGATGTAATGGCGTATGTTGCCATCGACGTAAGCCGGGTAATTTTTGAACCCGTAGAAAAAATAGAGGGACGGCTCAGTAGGCGCTTCTTGTCTCCTGATTTTCAAGATGACGACCTAGAAAAGAAAACGTGGTCCGATACGATGAGGTATCTCGACCTAAGTTTTGGACATAGACATGTAGCCCCCAATAGTTAAAAGACACACGCCACAGGACACAGAGCCGTCGTCCGCGGGCTCTGGCAATTTATTCTGGCATTTTGGACATCTGCCCGCATCTAAGCGACTTTGGATCACGCCCGGAGCCCCAAAGGTCTGATTCCACTCCTCTATCCCCGACATGCTCGACCCCCCGTCACATTCCGAACACAATTTATACATCATTTTTCCCACCTGTAGAATATGTGATCATCAATTCGCACGGTTTTGGTCTTACTGGCAGCCCAAGCAGGCGTCACGTAGTAAGCATGATAGTGCGTTGCCCCCTCTGTGGGGTCTAAATCACGATGGTTGATGGCCTCGTAGGCTGCCTCAACGGCTTTTTTCCAAGCAGAACCGTTTAAATTAGGCCTGTCGGACTTGCCGTCGCAATAGAAGCTAAATTGGCAGCGGTGGCGCACAGGAAAACCCTTTGTCCAAGAGTAAGTAGGACCCTGTTGCACCACATCACATGGGTTATCAGGGTATCTACGGTCCTCGACTCTGTTGAGAATGACGTGCGCTACAGCGGCTTGGCCTATAGCAGGTTGATCCCGCGCCTCAAAAAAGATTGCAGTCGCAATACAAATAAAAGCTAAAGTCATTTTTTCTCCCCGTGTATAAGACTAGATACTAAATATCCCATACACGGGGTAAAAAAATAGATCAAGCTTCTTTTTTGTATGCTTCCCACATAACCCGAAGCTGGCCGCTTATGGTACGACCCTCGGCTTTGGCTAATTGTTTGATTTCTTCGTACACTTCAATAGGCACGAGAACCGATTTCCACTTGGTGATGTCCATCAGTTTTTCCTAAATATTGTATGCTGTAAGCGAACATATAGGAGATATAGTATGGCTGCAAGTAAAAAAATGGCTCTAGACATTGCCTAGAGCCGAATTTGGGGAGGAACACCATGAAAAGGAAATCAACTTCGGAGACGATATAGTACAAGCAGAAGCAATGCAACTTGTATTGCATCCACCCATTCTAAAACAAAGCCTCCAGATAAAGTCATCACTCGCTTGCCTCGCCCCAGCTAGGTCCGATCTCAATATCGCACTTGCTAGGAACCTCTAATGGTACAGCATTTTCCATAATTTGTGAAATTGTTTTTGCGTCTTCGCGGTTTTTTACAGAAATTGCAATCTCATCATGTATTTGGATGAGCGGAATGCGGCCCTGTTCATAGATATTTACCATTGCCTGCTTCGTCATGTCGGCGGCAGAGGCCTGAATAAGCCTGTTTAGAGCTTTGTAGGTGTACGCCCTCTTTAAACGGGTGGTGTCACCATACTCTTGAATAGCTTCCTTGTAGGGGAGCGCCTTATTCATGGCGAACGTGTCGGGCTCCCAGAGGTCAAAACGGCACTTCCTACCCAAAATAGAGCGGATGGAGCCGCTTGAGCCACGGTCATTGAGTCTATTCTGCACTCCGTTCATCAGGCCTTTCACAAACGGGACGCGGTCATGGTACTGTTGAACAAGCGATTTCGCTTCTTCTACCGTGATATCTAGCTGATCAGACAATTTGTTGACGCCCATCCCGTACATCATGCCTAAATTAATAGTTTTGGCCTGCTTGCGTGGGATGGCAGCCATCTCGGCGACCATTGTGTGGAAGTCCATGTCCGGGTTGTTGCGATAACCGTCTACAAATTCTTCTACGCCAGACATCTGACGACCACGGGATTTGCCATAAACATAGGCATAGTGAACCAAGATCCGTGGTTCCTGTTGCGAGAAGTCAATTGCCGCCCACTGTTCCCCTTCTTCCGGCAGAAAAAGACTACGGATCATGGGTCCCAGCTCTGGATCGCGGGCCGGGATCTGTTGCAAGTTGGGGTTGGACATTGAGATACGGCCCGAAACCGTACCTCCGTCATCTGACCTGATCTGATTTATGTGCGAATGGATGCGGCCATCCGAGTGGCAGTGCTTCATAATGGTATTGATGAAGGTCCCGCTGGTTTTATTCAGGTTGCGGGCTTTGACAATTAGCTGCGCTAGCTCGTGCGGATGGTCTGACAGGAAAGCTTTGGTAAAGGACGGCGCACCTTTTTCAGTTTTGGGGTACGGGATGTCCAATTTATCAAAGGCCTTGGCTATAGAGGCTGCCGCCCATAGCTCGACATCGCCGCCTGCTACATCTTTGATGCGCTTCAGGATGTCTTTTTCTTGTTTGATTAGATGGTTTCTGGTCCGTTCAACGCGGTCTTGGTCAACGCGGACCCCGCGCCATGTCATGTCGATCAGGCACGGCAGAAGTTTTAATTCAAGGTTAGCTATGGGCCACAAGTCTTCCTTGGTTAGCTGCATAGACAGATAGTTCCACAGATCGAGCGTGATTTCCGCGTCGTTCTGGGCATACGGCCCGACATACATGGCGGGCATTTTCCACATCTCGGATTTGGGATCTAGGCCAAACTCCCTTGCGGCCTCCTGTAGGGTCTTTTCCTGCTTCACCTTTTTTAGGAGATCGTAGCAGAGGGCGTTGAGGCTGTAGCTGAAACGGTTCTCGTCTAATAGAGACGCTATCAGCATGGTGTCGATGATCCGGCCATTGATCGTGAAGCCCATACGCCTGATCCAGCCCGCATCATACTGAGCATTGTGCATGATTTTGTCTGCGGGGCATTCAAATACTTTTTTGAGCCACTTATTGACGATGCGCTCATCCAGATTTCCGCCACCTAAGTGCCGGATAGGAATGTATGCAGCCCAATCCGCAACCGCTATGGCGTAACCCACAACCTCGCCATCTCCTGTAGGCCAACCGGGGCCGTTAGATTTGATGTTGGGGTCACGGGTTTCGACATCTATTGCTATTTGTTTTGCATCGAAGATATCTGGTAGCTCTGCCGGAGGAACCCATTCGCTCTTCGGGCCGAACATCGTCATTTGTAGTGCCATTAGTCTTCGCCACCTAACGCGGCATAGCCGCAAATATCAATCCAGCTATCTAGATGATTGGTTTTCATCAGCCGAGCGGATTTAACCATGATCATACAAAGAGCCACCTGTTCTATGGTGATCTCTTTACTTAAAATAACAGACCAGAGGTTAGCGATGTCCTGAAAATTTTGCTGGGCATCGCCGTACTCTCTGGAGCGGTCACCATTAATGAGGTTTTCCGCCGTTTGTAGTATCTCCTCGCGCTTCATTATTTTTCCCTTTGTAAAGCTTGCTCTTCCACTGGCACACGTAGTTGATGTGCGTGTGCATCGTTGTTGGCACCATCATGCCAACTTTTTCTGTCCAACCCATCTTTCTCAAGGAATTGACCATCGCACCCCACACATTGTGGTGATGCGGTTCTGGCATCCCTTGTTCCCGACAAAAAGCACAAAGTTGACCGCCGTCAAAAAGTTTATTTTTAGTAAGAAACTTTAAGGCGTTGTCATAGTACATTTTTTTCCAATCGTCGTCAGCCGCAACATAGGTGCGCGAGATCTCTTCTCTGATAAAATCTTCACGCTCAAACAATTCTCCCTGTGTCATATCCAGTAACTCCTCATCATGTCATCTGGTTCAATCAAGTAGAGGTTTTGTTTTGTCCGGGTGACCCCCACGTAAAACACCCGGTGCAAGTCGTCAGGAACCGTCTCAGCGGCCTTTTGAGCCGCCGGAGATAAGTCGGTATACAAGACGACATTGTCTGCTTCTCCGCCTTTTGATCCGTGGATCGTGGACAGTGCTATGCGAGGTATGGCGTTAAATTTCTCGCCGCGCCGTAAGAGGGCCGTGATGTACGCTCTCTCGCCGCTGGGCATCTTATCCATCGCCTCATGCCATATCATGTCTATCGTAGCTAAGAGCCCGTAGTTTCTTTGCAGTTCTTCAAGACTGACGGTGTCATCATCATCGAGGGTAGGCAGTTTTTTAAAGCCCCGCTTGATTCGATCATTGACGGACATATAACTATAAATCGCTCGTGCAGCTTCGCCCGTAATTCTCCTGCCTTTTCTCAGTTGCTCCCAACCGTTGATGGCCTCGCTCAGCTTCTCCGAGATAGACCGTCTGCCGTTTCGACTGAATAGAAAGCCCCGGCTCTTCAGGTCCTGTGTGGCGGCATCCAGAAAATACGCGGCTTGAGCTAGCACGAGCCACGATCCCTCCGAGAAGTCGATATAACCCGTGTTTGGGATGCGCTGGACGCTGCCCGGATCTTGGCGCGGCAGATAGGTCTTTGGTACGCGGCGCGTGATGCGCTTTGCGATTCCTTCGGCTAGCGGATGTACTTTAGCTGGTACGCGGTAGGACTGCTCTAGCACCTCGTATCCACCATTGAGGCCGATGAAGTGTTCTACATCTGCACCTGCCCAGCGGTAGATGGCCTGATCGTCGTCGCCCGCGCAGTAAATGCGGTCTGAGTGCTGCTCTAGCACGTGTGCCACGTCCCATTGCAGGGGAGACAGGTCCTGTGCTTCGTCTATGAAGGTAATGGCTAAACGCGGACAGAAGGATGCGCCATCTCGCACAAAGACTTCTAGCATGTCTGTGAAGTCGTAGAGATCAAACCTGTTCTTATATTCGTGCATACTGTCGGAGACATATTTGATCGTGCTCCACGGTATGTCCATGTTGCTTTCGTTGTACTGTTGCCGCAAATCTATTTTTCGTAGACGCGCTAGGTTAATCAGCCCGATGATGGGGTTGTTGTTTTTGTTCAGGTCAAAGGCATCTTCGGTGCTGGTGTCGCTAACTAAGTCATACCCAAGAGCGTGGCCTAGTTCTTTATAATGCTCCGGCTGCATAATTTGTTCTTGCCGGATACCGCTCAGCTTGAGAGCAAAGCTATGGAGGGTCCGGAACCAAGGCAGTTGTGTTTTCTCTAGGTTGAAGCGGTGGCAGGCGCGTTCAACGGCCTCGTTTGCTGCCTGTCTAGTAAAAGCAAAGTACCCGATGTGAGCAGGATTAACGCCTGCCGTCAGGGCCTCGTCTACTTTGTTAAGCAGCGCGGTGGTCTTACCCGTTCCGGGTGGACCGTATATGCGGAATATTTTAGTATCCATCAGGTAACTCATAACCGTAATTGCCTAATTTTGTTTTAATCTCCCGCAAACGTATCTTTCCTAAGTTTGGTATTCGGCGTAGATCGTTTGTTCTGGCGTATTCCACAAACTCCGCTAAAAACATTTTCGTAAGATTTTCGTTACATAGGCAGTTAAATGTCCCGCGAGTCCAATGAATGTTGCGGATCACGACAGGCATAGCCACCGTATCTACTATTTGTCGTACTCGCTCACGACTAATACCGTGTTCGTTTGCAATTGCTTGCAAAGTACGCTGACCAAACACGCGCTCACGATAGATTTTATGGTCTCTTGAAACAAAAGCTACAACCGACATCGGTTCCTTCTCCGTTGACGACATTAAAATGGTGCCTCCGTCTGAGTGCCACCAAAGTTGGGTGTGTTAAATTCGACCTCGGCGCTGTCAAAAGACGGTATTTGCCAGACGCGCACAGGCCTTCCTTTAATTTTTAGGAGCCTGCTTTCACCACCTCTGTCGCGTAGGCGCTGAGCTATTTTGTGAGATTTGTATTCAAAGAATTTGTTGCGCTTCAAGAAGGCCTCAAAATCCTTGAGCCGGAACATGGTTTGACCCGACTCTTCGTCGGTCCAAGGCCGCTTGAGTAAGATCTCTTCCTTGTCGTTTGCTTTCTGTAGGTGGACGCAGAACTCTTCAAGATAATCATAGAACTGCCCGCTGATGCTGGCATCTTCAGCCACTTCTATAATTGCGCTCTCATTGTCTTTCATCTCGTTGAGTAAGCCGCCTATTCGGCCTTCCCAAATCTGCTTGCTAACGGAGCGCGGCATAAAATTTAACTGCTCCATACACGCCTTCTGAAACGTGGGTTGGTTCATAAGCCCTTCGGTATCCAATTCCAGCGGCTCTCCGTTTACGTCAAGAAACCAGACGGGTGGGTTGGAATTATATTTCCGCAGATTAGCTATAGCTGCGCCTTGGACCGCGGCCCCTATGCCGTGCTTACGGGTCTGACAAAGCTCTTTGTTACAGTGCGCGTTTATCGGAGCGTCAGAGCATTTGTAGGCGTATTCTTTCTTGTTTAGCTGACCCGCAACTATGTTGACCTCATTCAAGGGCAACGGCGGCACTAAGTACTGCATGTTATAGGTCAGGATTTCGGACTCCCAGCTATCTGGGTAAGCCTTGCGTAAATACACACCTATATTGAATAGGCCGTTATTGCGTCCGCCCTCACTGATCTTGTTACGCATAAGAAACTGCAAGCAGGGCGGCCCGTCTTTCATCGCCGCGGCATCTGCTTCTTCGCCTATCTGTAACTTGAGCAACTGCTCCGGCGTCTGCTTATACTTCTCGTACAGCTCTATAAATTCTGACAGTTCTGCGGAGCTACCGTCGTCCTTGATGGCGTAGCGTAGGCCTTCTTCTGCATCATAGTAGGGCAGGTTCAAGAAGTTACCTACATCATCGCGGTCCAAGTGTAATCGAACTTGCTTCGGGAATATCTCGCTGCCGCCATACCCAAGCGCTGCGGATATCTGTTGCAGGGTGGCCTGCATATCCTTGGCATCCACCCACTCTGTTGTAAAAAGGAAACAGTGTGCGCCACCGCTTTTGGAGCGACACACAACTAAAGGAAGATCAAGCTTCCTAATTTTCTCGACCAACACTTTGTGGTCTAAGGGGTACTGGTCAACATCCAGACAACCCCAGACACACTGGTTGTTCTCATTAATCGGTATAATACCAATGCCGCGCCCCTTGCCGGACAGGTGACCTTCCCAAAGTTCCTTGGTCCGTGGTTCGCGTACAATGGCGGCTCGGCCAGTGTTCTTCCCATTGGCCTGCGTTTTTTCTACTTTATATGTGCCATAGGCCAATTGTAGGCCGTTAAAGATGGCTGAAAACTTATCTACTGACATGGATGCCCCCAAATGGAAGGGGTGACGTGTTACCGCCACCCCTCAAAGCTTAGAACGGTACGTCGTCGGAGAGGTCCCCGCCAGCGCTATCGTCTTGATGCTTAACAACCACGTCACCAGATTGGATACTCGCGTTGAAGTCCTTGGCCCGGATGTAAAGCGCCATGTCTTGGACAGGCCCTTCACGGCTCATTTCCCAACCGTGCCAGCTACCCTTGCTGTTTTCCTCAAGCTGGGTCTTGAGAACATACACGTGACTAAAACGAGGTGGTGTAAACGGCCCGTTTTTGCCCTGCATGGTCAGCGAGGAGATCATACTGTTCCACTTACGCGACTTTTTAAGCTGCGTGGACTTCATGGCGATAAGGGCAGTCTCTGCCGAACCGTCAGAATTAAGCACGATCACAAAGTGCTGATGGGTCTCTTCGATATATTGCCCAGACCCGTCGGTAACATAATCCTTGTTATCGTCCGGAGAGCGCTCTGTCTTGGGCATCTTCTCACCCGGAGCATAAATAGCCACCGGAGCGCCCGTTCCTTCGCCTCTGGGAGCCCATTGTATGAAGCGCCGCTGGTAGGCTACCGGAATTACTCGTATGCCCTCCTTGCCCCTGTAAACGCCTCCAGAGACGGTATTGTAGATGTCTCCTTTCTTGGCGTCTTCGATGTCGTCTAGCTCCCTGCTCATACCGCCCAAAATCTTGAGGAACGGCAGCGCAAGGTCTTCTTGACCCATGTTTTCAAGACCAGTACCAGCATCCGCTTCAAACATGGACGCATCGAACTGAACTATTTCAGCAGTTTTGTGCTCTGCTACAGCATTCTTTTTCTCAGCCATTATTATTTACTCCCTTTCACAACGGCTCGTTGTCCAACATAAGCTCCAAAAAGAGACATCGGGAACTCATCACCACTTTCCACCCGCTCTTTAACAAACGCACGAAGCGTCTGAGGGTGGATCTCGGTCTTCTGTTCAGCGAAGTAGCCTTCTTTCTCAGCAAAAGCCTTGAAGGCAGACGCTCTGTCGTCCTCCCCGCGACCAAACTGACAGGCAACCGTGTTTTTGATGATGTCATCATAACCGTGCTCACGCAGCCACTCGTAAGCGGCAGGGCGATTATCGACTAAGATGCTAGCTCCATACGTCTGTTTGACGGTGACCTCAGAGCCGTCGTCTAGTTTCATGCTTGATAGCCCGATTTCGGCAAGCATGGTTGGCAGGTCCTCATCCGTCATTTTGAGCAAAGCTTTTTTCTCGTCCTTGAGCTTTTCCTCAAGATCGTTAATTACTCGCTCTTTGTCTCGGATTGCTCTTGCCATACCGGCGACCGTAGTTAAGTCGCCTTGGTCTAGTTTTTCAACCGAGGAGGCGAAACTTTCTTCAAAGTCACGCTCCATTTGATCGAAAATATCGCTCATCGCGTTTTCTCCTTCGTTGTTAAAGGCACCTTTCGGGCCTTGACATAATCATATATATGCCCATAGAATCGTATGGTCAAGGAGAAATTGATGCAAGGTTATAAGTTCAAAACCGAACCGTTCGACCATCAACGCAAAGCCCTAGAAGATTCGTGGGCCGCGGACTTCTATGCGCTGTTCATGGAGATGGGAACAGGCAAATCTAAAGTGGCGATTGACACTATCGGCGCACTTTATAAAGCAAAGAAAATCAATGCTGCATTAATTCTGGCACCAAAAGGTGTGTATGACAACTGGATAAAAGGCGAGATACCAACACATTTACCCGACGACATTGAGCGTATGGTAGTGCGTTGGGTTCCATCCTCTACCAAGAAGCATCAAGAGGATATGCACGAGATTGTGTATGGTGAGCGTGAAGGCCTCAAGATTTTAGTGATGAACGTCGAAGCCCTGTCCACGCCGCGTGGTACGAAGGCCGCGTACTTCTTCCTGAAAGAAAACCCTGACAACATATTGGTAGTGGACGAAAGCACCACAATTAAGAATCGTAAAGCCACGCGCACTAAAAACGTGATCCTTTTGGCAAGGGAAGCCAAGTACCGCCGTATCTTGACAGGTTCTCCTGTCACCAAGTCTCCTATGGACCTATACAGTCAGTGCGAGGCGCTATCTTCAAAAGCATTAGGTTTTAATAGCTACTACGCCTTCCAAAGCCGTTACGCGCTGATACAGAAGCGCAAGATGGGAACCCGTGCTTTCCAAGAGATCGTCGGCTATCGACGGTTAGATGAATTAAACAGCAAGCTAGACCGCTTCAGTAACCGCGTTCTCAAGGAGGAGTGCCTCGATCTGCCCGACAAGCTGTACATCCGACGCGACGTGCCTCTGACAGACGAGCAAAAACGTGTTTACTTACAAATGAAAAAGTTAGCTCTGGCTAAATTAGAGAATGGAGAGCTAGCCACAACGGCTAGCGTCCTGACGCAGATCATGCGTCTGCAACAGATTTGTTGTGGTTTCCTACAGCCCGACGGGGGTGAGATCCAAGTTCTGGACAACAACCGCTTAAAGGAGTTATTGGAAATTACAGACGAGCTACAGGGAAAAGCCATCATTTGGGCGTCATATACACATGACATCCAACAGATAGCTTCGGCCCTGCGCGACCGCTTTGGGCCCGAGGCGGTCGCAACTTATTATGGGGATACCCCGCAGGACGAACGGCAGGCTATTGTCGAAAGGTTTCAAGACAAAGAAAGTCCGCTTCGTTTCTTTGTGGGTCAGCCCCGGACGGGTGGTTACGGTATCACCCTGACTGCCGCTAATACGACAGTTTATTACAGTAATAGCTACGATCTTGAAATAAGATTACAAAGTGAGGACCGCGCACACCGTATTGGGCAGCGCAACAAGGTGACTTACATCGATCTTGTGTCACCAGAAACTATTGATGAGAAGATCCTGATAGCCCTGCGTGGCAAGATTGATCTTGCTGGAAAAGTGCTTGGTGAAGAGGCAAAGAACTGGTTACTTTAAAGGTAAGTAAGCTCCTATTCCGCTTAAAATAGCGGGGACGTACCCACCGCCAGCAAAACCAAAACCACCGAAATTGTATTTTTCTGGGTTACGGGCGACATCTATAGCGAGTACTCGTCTATCGCGGTCAGCTTCGGCTCGTTTTTGTGCTTCCGCTTGGAACTGATCTATAGTTTCCTGTGTAAAACCGGGAGCCGTGGGAGCCGTGGGTTCTACACCGGTAAAATCCGTCTCTCTGGAACCCCTGTTCCACTCGTCAATCTGCCTGTTGTATTCGTCAATATCTGTTTGATACTGGTTGTAGGCCGTGTTGTATGCGTCTATTGCACTTTGATAGGCATCCCTCTGAGCTAAATCCTCAGAGGAGTACCGTGCAGGCATGAAAATGGCTCCCGTAGGTAAAGGCATGATTACCTCCGTAACAGACTAACGATACCGCCGTCTTTAAACGGCCTAGTGACGCCAATAGTTATGCCGGGATCTAAAAAAGTAGGTGCAACGGTTACTGAAGTGGGTCCAAACTGACCTTTTAAACCGCCGTCAGCAAGAGAAAAGTCGTATCCACCAATAGTTGTGGACAGAGGGTTTACAGATACAGCGTTTGAAAAAGCCTGTGCTGGTGTTGTTGGTCCCATATTGTAAGAACCCAAAGCTTGATTCATAGCGTTTTCAGACAAAAACCCAAGACCAGAACCACCCGAGTACATTGCTGAAGGAGCTTGGGCTATGCCAAAGGGGTTTGCAGAGAAAGGGTCATAATCCGGAAGAGAGCCTATACCCTTACCACCCAATCCCATTGGGGTACTTCCAATGGAGAGGCCTGCTAAGTTAACATTGCCTATCGTTGAAAAAGTATCAACCGCCGGAGTGGCTGCACGAGCAGCGGGGCTAACAGAAGACATTGAAGGGGCCGACGCAGGGGCAGCAGCGGGAGCCGAAAAAGACGGTATGTCAGCAAAAGTGTCTACTTGCGTGGCGACATCGACGTTACTGGGCATGTCAGCGAAGGAGTCTACCCCAGAACTAACATCCGTGTTTCCCGATATGTCAGAGAAGGAGTCTACCTGTGAGCTAACATCACCGCCGCCACCGCCGTCTCCACCGCCGTCTCCACCAAATAGACCAAACTTGCTTTCAAAGTCGTCCTCAAAGTCAGTGTTTAGCCCGTCTGACCACCTCTTCTTAAACAGCACAAGCGTATCTCCTTATCTCAAGCTCGGACTGTACGCCCGTGGCATAGCCAACGCGCTTCCCTTTCATCTGACGGACAAAGTAAGCTCCGTCATAAGGATAGGTTTCAAGATAGCGCTCCGTCAGTCTTCTTTGTGTAAATCGTGCTACTTCAAGGGCGTTCTGATATGGCGCGATGAAATCTATCACATACATCGTACCATCTCTTGGCCCATTCTTCCATACAGAAGAGGGTAGTTTGCGTGTACCCTCCCTGTACCCCTGTGCCACGTCTCTAGGCAGGAACGCATGTGAAAAAAGGCCCGTGGGCCGCGTTCCGTGGTACAGGATCTCCATTTTATTGTTAGTTAGCGCTGGTAGAACTAACCGCTCAATGTCGTGAATGTACCAATCACGGTGCATATCCGACTTAAGCATAAGTTCTAATACGTCTGCGATCATCCCATCAAGCTTCCTATACCTTCTTGCTGACGAATCATGCTTGAAGCTATGTCGGTTGGAAACAGCGCCGCATATCGGCTCCTGTCAACCGGGCCGCTGGCCGCGGGAGTCGGCGTAATTGGCCTCGGCTGAACAGGAGCAGCCGACGCAACACTGGTTGTGGGAACTGCCGGTTGCGACGGTAGGTTGTTTGGTTGAGATCTAAGAGAGCTTTGGTCTCCAATTATGGGCTCGACGGTGTTAGTTTGCCGTAAAGTACGAGGGTCCATAGGCATCGGGCTAAACCGCCTTTGGCCCTCACGCCTTTGAATTTTTTCTTGATTATAGCGTTCTTCCGCAGTTGCGCCGATGAACCCAGCGTTAACCAGATATGCACGTAATCTTTCGTTACGAGCAACATACCTAGCTGTTCCGGGTTCAACGTTTTCCATCAAGAGCTTAAAAAACTTGGGGTCCATAGCAGCCTGCAATAACAAATCATTTTGTTTTGTGGCGGGTATGTCCACAAAAACATCTAAAATTTCACGTGCAGCAATTCCCGGCTCAGCAAGACCCTGTCCTTGTCCCGGAGCAGCTTTAGTTGCTGCACGACCTAACCTAAGTCCAATCAAATAAACCAGCGTGTCATAGCCCTTAGTAAGCGCAGGTTTTGGCAATTTAACCGTGGGAGCGTCTCCTGTTTTGGCTGTAGCTATAGCCGCTTGTGTTTTAGCGCCTTCATCCATCAAGGTGTTCAATCGAACAGCAAAATCTCCATCTACAACACCTTCTTGTCGCATGATCTCTAAAACAGAAGGCTGACCTTTTTCTATTGGTCTGTTAAGGAACTGATTAAATTTAGCAAAGTTAAGGGTCGGCTTGCCCGCTTCGTCTATACCAGAAGCGTATGTGTACGCGCGGTCTATAACCATGTCCCGCAAACCTTCGGTGGCACCACGGAAGCTTGTTACTTTTCCGCTAGGGGAAACAACATCCGGCCTGCTTTCTGCCGCTTTTGTGTTCCGAATCAGTGTTCGGAAGCCTTTCATGGCATTTTTTGGACGAGCTTCGGGAGAACCAATTGTTGCCCCCATCAATTTATTGGGGTTGGCGTCCGCACCAATTGAGTTGTAGAAACTAATCTCGTTCTCAAGAGCTTTCTGCATCAAACCCGATGGCGCTCGATCACCAAGACCAACAGGTCTACCATCAACATCAAGTTTTAAAATAGCTCCGGGCCGGTTGAACCGCGGATCACCTGTCAAACGCAAGCGTGTTTCAAGCATGTTTTCTGCCGAAGCCACGTTTTCAAGATCTGCCACAAACTGAGGAAACCTAGGTGTTCCTTTTGCGTCAAACAAGGCATTACGATATTCGACTTTAAACTTATTTAACCTTTGTTCAGACACACGCCCGGTTGTTGGGTCTACAAGCTTTTCAAAAGCCGCCCGCATCAAATCCTCTTGTGCGCCACGTAAAGTGCCCACCATACCAGTTAAAGTGTCGTCCATTTGGGCTCCTGCGTTATCTACCACAAAAGCCATAGCGTTTTCTAACTGGTTGTATTTAAGAGCCGTCGCATCACCGCCTCCGCTAAAAGTCGCTTTAGACAGAAGTTCCGGCATAATACGACGCGCACCTGTCTTGTTTTTCCCAAGAACGACGTTTGGAAATGCTCTTGAAAACACATCGCCAATAGACTTTGAAAAATCAAATGCTTCCTGCAAAGCTAGCTTGTTTGGGGAGAGATCTCCCCTAGAGGCTTTAGTTCCAAAATCATCAACTATAGCGTCTGCGAGGTCCGATAAGAAATGAGCTTCTTGGAATCTACTATCAGCGGTAGCACTACGAGCTTGGTCTAATAAGCTAGAACGTGCCCGCATAACCTCGCCAAGAGTGATTTCAATGCTTTCACCTTCTTGAGGAAGAGCTTTTTGAGCTTTCAAGTCGTTTACGGTTAAAGTCCCATTTAACTCTTGGGCTTTATTCTGAAGAACAGCAATTTGACGATTACGCTCTGGAGCTTTAATACCCAGTTTAGTTAAAGCATCTTCTGCACCCAAGGCGCGAAGAGCGTCCTGAATTTCACTTAATTGCTGCTCTAAAGGAACGTCTTTTGAAATACGAGCTTCTGCCGCCGCTACACTGTCAGGATAACTTGCCTTTATATCCGAAATAGCGTCACGAGCTTTGTCTATACGACTGTTGAGTCGAGATATTTTTTCTGCATTAGCTTCTGCTACCTCAACGGACTCTCCTTGCGCTTTAAAAACTAAACGGCGAACCGAATAAGGCAAAGGAATTTTAAGCTCTGTAATCTCATCCTCTATCTTGCGATAGGTGTCTAACAGATTAGGTATCTCTATAAGTTCTTTTTGATCTACAGCGTCATAAAACTTTGTTTCAACGTCACGCAGCTCTTTAATACCCTTGTCCGTTAATTGCTCGATAGTCTTACTGGCCTTCATAGCCGCATCTGGATCGTTTGGAGAAACATTTCGATTTAAACGGATTGTGGAGGCGTTGATGTCATCCAAACGCTGAATGATCATGCCTTCCATAAGCCTTTTGCGAAGCTCCGCAGCTTTACTCATTAATGCGGGGTCACCGGATTTTGTCATAAGTTCAACGAGGTTAGACATGCTGTCGTAATCTCGTTTAATAGCATTACGCACTGTCGGTCCATACGAGGTGTCTTGAGCCAACGTGTTTTGCAACAAGAGCATAGCCCGAGAACCTGTAACACCAGCCGTGGTCCGTGGTTCAAGTTCAACCCCCATTTCAGCAGCAAGCTTTTGTATGGAGTCTTGTTCATCTAAAGCTTTTAACAAAGCTTTTGGGTCTTCGCCATTTTTTTCAAGAAACTTATATAAAGCTTGTCCTTGTCTGGACATACGGCCTTCTGGAGAAAAGGTCTTATAAACATTTACTATTTGATTTTTAAAAGAGGTTAAAAGGCCGTCCGCGACCGCAACAGGACTAGCAAAGCCTAAACCGGCTTCGGCACCCATACGCCATAAAGCGTCACCGGGATGTTTTTTTTCGGCCAAAAATGCACCGTAGGCACTTCCGCCAACACCCGCCGCTTCTGTGCGAAGAAAAGCACCGGGCCGTTCAATAGCAGACCTTTGTATGCGCTCAACCATCGTAGGTCTAAACTGACTTAGTACATTACGCCCATTTAAAGCAGCTATGTTACGAGCATAGCTTAAAGCTCCGCTAACAGGGCCTAAAGTAGAAGCAGCCGTCCCTGTACCAAGGGAATAACCGGCTTCACCATAAGGCCGAACACTTGGGACATAGGGTTCATCCGAATAAAGCAAGTCAGACAGAGCGTCACCAAACAAATATCCCGCACCTATACCGGCGGCAGTTCCAAGAGGGATGGTAAGCAAAGAAAAAGGGCCACCTAATGCGCCTATTTGAAAGCCCATATATCCGCCAGCCGCTACCGGACCCATTTCGGTAACACCTTTAGCCGCTTCTTGTGCAAGGGCTCCGTAAGGTCCGACCGATTGTGCTCGGGTTAAGTGAGCCAGTATATCCGCGTCGGAAGCCCCTCGGCTTCGCGCGGTTTGATAATCGCGCATGTTTTGTTCGTATCCGCCAAGAGACGGATATGTTTTCAACACGTAATTTAGAGCTTGTTGATCAGTAGCGCCACGAAGACCAAGTTTGCCAATATCAAAACTTTGACGAAAAAGCTCTTGTTGAGCAAGAACGTCTTGTTCACGTTGTCGTGAAAGAAAATATCGCGGATCCTCCGGCTGAATTACTTCAGAAGTTTTAATTTCCTCGGTTGCAATAGGAGAAAACAAGTCTGCCTTGTCTAGAGTTTTTGTTAAAGCAGCATCTGCCTCAACAGGTGCTCCCTCTCCTACGCCAGCTTTTTTAAGTGTCTCTTCGTATGTCGCCATATTCGGTCATTTACCTCACTGAAACAAGCCTTCATACATTTTTTCATTGCTTACGCCGCCACCCATTTTAAGTTCATACCCGCGGCCCAACTGAGCATACGCATCTTTAATTGTGTTTAAAGCAACAATGTTGCGTTCTATTTGACCTGCCTCGGAAGAGGTCGCCCCGCCGCTATAAAGAACAACTAAGCTAGCATTTAAGTTGGCAATTGTGTTTTTAATTTTGTTGTAAGCTGTTTGGTCACCCTTTGTCCAAGACGCCGGTTCAGGAAGAACATTTTTCAGTTCTGCTCTAAGCTGTTCACCCTCTTTACCCGGTAAAGCCTGCATTTGAATTACGGTTGTAAGGGTGTTTAAGTTGTTCAACATGTCCGCTGCACGAGAAGTCTCAGGGAAAGGTTGATTAAATATAGGCAACAAGGTTTCAACCGTTCTATTAAGAACCTGTTTAAAGGCTGTAGGAGAACCCGTAGCTAATGTAGGGTCTAATCCAGCAATAATTGATTGATATGTAGTGTCTTTTATATCTATGGGCTGACCAGTTGAATCAAACCGGGGTAGATCCCCTGCGGAGGCTGTTAGACCCTTGAGTACACTGTCTGCCGCAGAAGAAACTGAGCCGCTTTTTGGAATACCTGCCCCGGTTGCGGAAGAATCACCCAGCGTTGGGACGGTCTTACCTTTAAGGCCTTGACGTTTTTCAATCGCCTGACGCCATTCTTGAGCCAATTTATTGCCTTCGGTTAAGGTGTATCGACGATTGTCGGCATCCCAAACCGGTTTAGGTGCAACAAAATATTCAATGGCTTGGTTCAGTGTAATGTCTTCGTCCGAAGTGGTTTCACCCCGACCATATCTGTCAGCCAGCATAGCTGCTGTTTCATCTGGTTGGAACACACCTTTACCAGTTATGATGTTCATAATCCGGCCATCGACGCTTGTACCAAACCGATCAAGGCTACTCGCTGCGGCCTCTAGATCAACCTTGCGCGTGTCTAGAGCCAACTTCTGCTCTTCCAATGATTTAATTCGGGCTTCTGTTTCTCGCGCCAAATCAAGCCGTTTTTGCTGTATTTGCAACTCTTTGTCAGCACGGGCCTGATTAAGGGTAGAATTGAGAGTGTCCAGTTTAAGCCGGTTGTCCGCAATGTTCTGTTGAACCGTGAGCCGTGAGTTTTGAAGCTCAGTTGCTTGCTCGTGAGCTTTATCCATTTTGGCAAGGTCATATTCATTGGCGACGTCCATTTTGCCAAGTTCAATATTGCCGCGAAGAATAATGTTTTTTGCGTCTAGCTGGTTAGCGAGTACCTTGCTTTTTTCATCACCAGCTTGCCGCAAGTTTTCAATAATCACCCTGTTGTCTTGCTGTGCCTTTTCTAAAGCTAGGCGTCCGGCTTGCTTTTCAGCTTCAAGCTGAGTTGCGCCAGCTTGTTTTAACTTTTCTATAATAGTTAGACGCGCCGTATCTAGGCGGTCTTTCATGCTTAACTCCGCAATTTCTTGATTGCCGATCAACTCTTGTTTTTTCAAATCAGCCGCGGCTTTAGCTTCCGCCGCCAAGCCTGTTTCTGCTGCACCCAGAGCAGACAGCTTCATCTGCTGCGTTTTGGCGTCTGCGGCCTGCTTAGCTTTGAGTTGTTCCGCGGACCGCGCACTAATAGTCGGGAGAAGTTGTGTTTTTTGCGTAGCCATAGCCAAGCGCTCCGCCGGACTTAGACCACGGCGTTCGCCCTCCATCGGCCCTGCAAAAGCCAATGCCGTATTGGCAATGTCAAACAGCATCTGCGCTTGAGTCAGCTTCTTCTGCTCCTCAATCGCGGCGCTTTGGTCGCCAAGAATAGATTTATACAGGGGCATTTTCTGCTTATACAGTTCACCAAGGCGACCTGCCGCTGCAATCGGATCCCCGCCTTCCTGCATCATTATGACTGGCTGGTTGTCTCCGCGGCGGACCAGCCCGCCTTGGTTAAAATTTACGGGGGGCGGGCCCTCCATACCCATAGGCGGCATCATCTCCGCCTCTTGTGGGGGTTGTGCCACCGTAGACATAATGCCTCCAGCCATGTCGCCTTCAACCGGCTGGGTCATCTCTTCTTGCGCTAGGCTGCCAATGCCCTCATCAACAGCGCTCATCATAATAACAGGCTGTACAAGAGCTAGAACCGACTCAGGCGTTCTTGAGGCGTCCTCTTCACCGACGATCTCGGCAAGCTCGCCATACCGCTCTTCCAGAGGAGCCTCGTTGCCCCGCATGGTATTAATTACGGTCTCAAAGTCTTCCGCTTGATCCAAGTTGCTAATGCTACTCTGCGCGTCAGCAAGCATCTGTTGCAGAACCGCCGGGTCCATCGAGCTTGAAGCCGCAGCCGCAGCATCTTGAGGCATTGCAGATTGTGCAGCAGCACCAGCTACACCGGGAGCCAAGGCCATGCCGCCATTAGCAAACATCTGACGGTCCATTACACTTCTATTCATCATCCGAATAAACCCCCTCCCCCAAATAATTTGTTTGCACCAGCGGCGGCGGAGAGACCGGCTATACCCAAACCAAGGTACTGCTGGGCAGGTGATACATTAGGTGCCGTAGACGAAGTAAGCGTCTGTTGAGTAGACGGGGCACCCTTGTATATATCTGATAAATAAGCATAGCGCTGATAAGGCTCGTACAACTGAGCAAGCTGGCTTTGCCGCTCCGCTTCGATAGTGGCCTGCTGTTGAGCCTGCTGCTGTTTTCCAAGCTCAAATTGAGTTGTGATGTCGCGAAGTGCTGACTGCTGAGCAAGCTCGCCAAGGCTGGCCTGTTGAAGACCAAGCTGACCCAACGCCTGACCGGACTGTAAGCCCAGTTGCCCCAGCGCTTGGCCCGCTTGTAGACCAAGCGTCCCAATGCCCTGTGCCGCGGCCAACCGACGTTGTTGCTCATTTGTTGCCGCCTGTTGCGCTTGCAAGAAATTCTGAGCTTGCGATTGAGCCAAAGCAGCCGCTTCGTTGCGCCCGAGCTCCGTTTGCTGAATCGCGGCCCGCGATCCGCCGAACGCAGACGGTCCACCGGGAGCACCTACCGCTCCAAGACCCGCCGCGGCCCGTTGTTGAGCAAAGCTGCGGCTAATTTCGTCCTGAACCGCCTGTTGGTAGGGGTTCATATACTGAGCTATCTGCTGACCCGTTACAGGGCCTGCACCCTGCTGGAACATCTGACCAGCAGTGCCGTAACTCCCTGTTATATAAGGAGAAGCTGTCTGTCCCGCCGCCACTATTTGAGGAGCGGCCATACCCATAGTTTGTCCCGCCGTACCCAAATACGGTTCGTAACCGCCTATCCCACCAGAAGCTGGTGAAGCGGCCTGAAGTGCAGCCTGCTGCAACCCAGACATCTGTGCAACTTGTTGGGTTGGAAGCGTGATCCGTTGGTCCGCAAGCTGTTTTGCGCTTTCTAAGAGGCCTAGCTTGTAGGCCTCAATTTCCGGGGCCTCGCGGACAATTTGTTCTGTAACACTGTCTGCCATCAGGCCGTTCTCCGTCCACGAGATTCTAGGTTACGCATCATCCCATACATGTTGTTAATACCCTGACGGAGGTTTCCGTTTCCTAGGCCGCGGACTGCATCCGTTGTCATAACGAACTCACCCGGCATCAACATTGCGCGGACACTGTCCTTACCGGGTATGCCTTCGTCTGGCATAATTCCGCCTACGCGGCGTGGGTAAATCTCTCCGCCCTCTGCGGCTGCTTGGATAGGCCTGTAAAGCCTTCCATAACGGGCTGTACCAAAGGGGTCTGGGTTGTAATACCGCGATCCGGGCATATTACCGTATCTGGTGGCTACCTCATAAGGCCCTTCGGCTCCTTGAAGCTCGTAACCTCCGGGTCTATACCTACCCGGATCTTCTTCAATAAGATCCGCACCAGTGGTCATGGTTACTTCTTCCTCGGGCGGTTTATCGAAGAAGCCGCCCGCGGCGGCTGCGCCACCCGCTACCAGTGCACCGGGAAGATACGTGCGAAGAAGGCTCGGAGCAGCGTCAGCAGCCATTTGTTTAGCTATCTCAAACGTCATTCCGGGTACGTTCTGGTTGGCGGCAAAAATCTCGGTTGCCGATGGGCCGGAAGGCGCGAAAGCATCTCCCAAACCCTTGGCCAAACCAACATCACCTTTAGCTACATTTTCGATACTTTCAAAGAAACCGGGTGTTTCTGGAACCTTTACATTCGCTAACGTGTTAGTCGTTTGTGCAGGCGTCGTTAAAATGTTTTTCGCGGCTGGTGCGACTGCACCGCTATTAGCTCCTACCGTATTTTGAGCCAAGGCTGCATCCCAAGGATCAATTTGTGGTGAGGCGGGAACTTGTTGTACTGGTGCGGTTACAAGCTCCCTAACAGAAGGAGTGTCTACTTTTGGCATGTTTACAAAAGTATCAACCATCGGTTGGTTTGGATCGACGTAAGCGGTGCCGCCTTGTGCCGTGGGGCCGCCAGTCATGTTTTTCATGGAAATACCGGAGAAGTCTCCGGTAAATGCGTTACCAATGCTCTTGAATCCTGCGGTCAAGTTAGCTGGGTTGGCAGCATCACCAATGCTTTTAAAGAAGCTGCCTCCGCTTAGCGCACCCGACGCTCCAGCAAAGAGGGCACCTGTGCCACCAGAAATAAGTGCGGACTTAAATGCGTCGCCTATACTACCCCCTTGTATCAACGTCGCGATACCGGAACCCAAAGCTGCACCCCAAACCGGGCCAAAAATAGCTGTACCTACAATCGGTAGGACAATCGGAGCTACCTTCTGAGCTACCTTTACGACGTTCTTAACAACCTTTTTAACCGTGCTGGTTACTTTTTTTGCGATGTTTTTGACTGATTTAAATACTTTCTTAAAAAAGAACTCAGGTAAGCCTGTTTCGGGGTTAATTGAGTTAGCACCAGAACCCACAACATAGCGCTCTGGGTCTTCAACACCCATTTCACGCAAATGGCTAAAGATAGAGTCTCTAAGTTTTGGGTTGTCCTCGATCAGAGCCTTTGGGATGACCAGTTCGCCCGTTTCGACGTGGGCTATGTTGTCATCACCAAAACGGCCATATGAGGCCATGCGAGAAGCAACCTCTTGGAAATTTGCGATACCAGAAGAGCCAAAGTTTTCTTCCGCTTCTAAACGACCAAGGGCCTCTAGTTCGTCGTCCTCCATATAGAAGTCGGCGATGCCCCCTTCTGGGAATACAAACTCTTCTTCTTTAACCGCGTTTTTTGCCATTTATCCCGCTCCGCCGCCGAGTGCCTCGGGCACTGTGACTTGAATGATAGTACTTCTTTTTTCATTTCCTGTCCATGAATTGCCGCATTCCGGACAGTTGCCGTCCGGATAACTGGCTATCTCAGCAGGAGTGTCAACTTCATTCGGACAAGAAGCGCAGCTTACTATGTCCCGGCTAGTTGATGGACGCCAGCGGGAGTTGTCCGCCATTATGATAACAGTGTTGTCGCTCATGGGGTACTCACCGTAACAGTTCCAACTGCGGCAGTCGCACTTGTGCTACCAGAAAATATATCATTTTGGCGCACAATACGCAAAAAGCCATTTTCCTCAAATATGTCGCCTACTTCCAACGTGTTAGCAACCGAATCCGACGGCACCGCCTGAAAGTTCAGGATGGGGTTGCGCTGCTCGTCTATGACCCGGTCTAGGTTGCGGGCTAACTGGTTTACAAAGGTCTGATCGTAAATATTTGGCGCTACCGGTAGTATGGTGCGTACAATTTTTGTACTCATCGTCTACCATCCGGTCTCGCATCCAAACGCGGCGTCCCCAACCGCCAATTTACGCCAGTATCTGCATTACTTACCTTGAAGCTCATGCTGCGGCCACGGGCCCGCAAGAACACCTGATTGGTATATATGTCAGAGCTACTCTCTTCCACACTGCCAGACACAGTCTGGGTAACCTGTTTGCCATTAAAATCACGGGACTGCATTGTCATCGTAACCGCAGGGGTAGAGTCCGTAGATCCAGAAAAGGACAAATCCGGTATAATCCGACTGATCAACATAAAGTGGTCGCCGTCGCCTATGTCAAAGTCCGCAGACTGAATATAAGCAGGAACCGCACTAACCGGAGACGTGCTGCCGTCATCTAGACCACGCTCGTGGTTGTACAGATAGTAGTCTGTGCTAGCTGACTGCGGATAACTGCGCTGACCCGAGGCGCGATCATTCCAAGCTGTACGGGATAACGTACCGTAGTACCAGATCTGCTGCCCGTAGTTGTAGACTACATACCGGTTAATCTCGCTCGATCCAGAAGAGCAGTAGTACCACCAGATCTCTGTCTGACTCGCCAAGCTACCCGCATGAAACTTAAACGACTGCTGCGGGTTGATGTCATTAAAGACGTAATCCCGTACTGTGCAAGGCAGTGGAGATATACGACCATCGTAAACGTAGAAGTTCTCTTGTCCCATCCAGAAGACAAGATCGTTCACACTGATAGCCACGTTAGGGCCAGCAATCCTCACGTTGTCCGCTAACAGAGCGGTTCCAAATACATAGGGTGCACCCGTAAACTGCACAGAATGCAGGGTGTGGTCCGTCCACACCAGTATCTGTCGGCTAGTACGAACAGCCGTCATAATCTCTGAGCCCTGAGACAAGCGTAAGTCACCAGCAGTATTAGTTGCCGTAGGTGTCCAATCGGTAGCCGACTCCTGACTAGACCAGCGAATAAGCAACGGATCTTGGTCCGCGGACCCTACTGCGTTGCACCCAAACGCCAAAACATGGCGATCTACTTCCGATACGAGTACTTTCCTAGCAATGGTTGGTACGTCAGATGCCCCGGACAAGCTGCTCAAAAGCACGGCGCGGCTGCTAGTTGTACCCGTAGCATCCCAATAATAGATGGCCCCGTCCGCTATGTTACAGATGAGGTCTTCACCAAAATCGTCTGCAAACCACAGGCGCAGCGTTTGACCAGCCAGAGACCCCGCACCAGAACCCCAAGTAAAACGCCCCCAAGTACCCGCACCCCAACCGGGGCCAAGTATGGTGGAGTTTAGTCCAACACTAATTTGAAAGGCCGCCTGACCAGAAGCACCACCGCCAGACACGGCACCGGATGTAGCAGAACCGCCGGTATCAGCAGTAAATGTGGTCGTGGTCGGCGTGGATAGGATAATCAGTTCTTGGTTCAAGTCGCCGGTAGTTAGACCATCTACCGCGGTCAAACCCGAAAGGGTTACATAGTCCCCGATCTGTGCGCCGTGGGCCGCGGACGTTGTTACGGTAATCACGCCGCTTCCAGCGCCGCCCGTGGTGCTGATTGGGTCGGTTGGAAGGCTTACCGTCGAGCGGATAGGTGTGATGTCGTAGAGTGCCCCGGAATCTTCTAGGTAGATTTTCTTCTCGCTGCCCATAAAGAGCAGGTTTTCAGACGCTAATGTGGTAAAGTCGTGCAGAAACCGCACGTTGCCTGCAAATGGCGTCGAGCCAGCTTTTTCCCAACCACCAATGCGCTCCGGATACCCGTAGGTGAAGCGGATGTAGTTGCCATCGAACCACCCGCCTTCGTTGGAGTAATTGGTGCCCTCTCGGTTAATTCCGGGGCGGAAAGCTAGCTTCGTAAGTGCCATACATTACTCCGCATCAGCAATGGTTAAAGTGCCAGCATCAACTTGGCGCATGATTTCAGCGTAGTGGCGGTTGCCCGGATCGAGAGGAACGGCAAATGCTTTTCCATCAATCACCACTGCAATATGTTTATTTACGCCGTCATCAGAAACATAGCGGGCTTCTGTAAAAATGATTTCGTTCATTCTTATAACTCCGCATCTATAGTCATATTGGCACTAGGTGAATTAATAATTTGGACGGGAATTGAAGAATTGGTGCTTCCTGTCGCTACTCGACAATGAGTGGAAAGAGCATTGCCTTCTAGTTGTGCTGTTCCACTACCGCCGCCCGGTTGGTAATTGCCTATGGACACACTGCCTATCGTCGGACTGGCTCTTTTTGTTTCTTTGTAAAATAAAGTTAAATAGTGCTGGTTTTTTCCACTACCAATATAAGTGCTAACCATTTCATATAAATCGACAACTTCATAATACCTCAAGCACTTCTGAAGCGTTGTTCCGTAGCTTTCATACTCGAAATCCGTCGCCGTGTCGCCGACCTCAAGCTGGACTTCAGTTATTTCCACATAATCGCCAGAGGTTATTGAAACAGTATCTCCTGCATTTGCACCTTGAAGCCCAACAAAAACATCAAACTCAACGGTTAAAGTTGAAGATGGGACCGTTATTATTGCGGTAAGGGTTTGCTCTGTTTCGTCACCAGTATGCGTTGTGTTTCCTGTTGGAACAATATAACCATCCGCATAAAAACCTATTCTTGCTTGTGATGAATTTGATTTAACTTTTGCAGATGCAATAACCGTCTGACTGTTAAATTTATTCATAGTAGATAATTCAATTTTTTGGATTAGTCTCATAGTTCCTGTTGCAGAGGATGTAGCTACTAATTTTACTTTACGTCCAATGTCTTGGAGTGTGGCTGTAACTCCGCCCAAAGAACCAATCCAACGGTCTAAATAATATGTGTTATTGGTATAAGAAAAAGCTGATGTGTAATTACCGCGCTGGCTTATTTGAAAATCTCCATTTATCAGCAGATTCCTGTCCCCGCCGAGTTGACCGACGTTCAGGCCATTTGGATCAATCGTTGAGACAGCCATGTCTTATACCTCTTCTTCTAGCGATGCTTTGAGCATACCAAAAAACGCCTGACGGCTAACCTCTAGCTGATCT
>Ga0222715_10000593_pt1 | contig 36217 bp, 28 predicted proteins | sample C33_9DmetaG_FD_165056 | JGI IMG/M metagenome (GOLD analysis project Ga0222715, IMG submission 165056) | Estuarine water microbial communities from San Francisco Bay, California, United States - C33_9D | ecosystem: Environmental > Aquatic > Marine > Unclassified | place: USA: California...
GGCTTTGATTAAAGCGGTCCTCTGCGAGTTGACGGTCACCATGATTTTGTTGCCTCAAGAGATCTTGGACGCTTGCGAGTTTCCGGTCAAGATTCTTTTTGGCCTTACCAAAACCCATTCCGGATTTTTGATTCATGAGACCTTCTGCTTTCATTCCGGATTGGATGTTGACCTGAGCTTCTCTACGCATCACGATGAACATCAATCCGAGAGCAAAGGCTCCCCCGAGAACAATCGTCACGATGTAGTCTTCGAGTTGCATACGGTACGGGGATGCAGAACTACCTCTTGAATCATGCGTTAGCACAATCTGTATCATTCTAATGGCGGAACAATAAGATAGGGTGGGCATGATGAGGAAACATGCGAGAAGTGACGTTGACGTGGTCGAGGGAAGCACTCGGTACGACCTCATTCTCACAATTGGACGAAACCGTTCAAAAATTGAGCATTATGGGCCATTTGAACATCACCAAAGATGGTGTCCGCCAAATTGCGATGCCAATTTATCGAGACGGGAAAAGTTCCGAGGATATGGAGGCGATTGAATTCATCACCGTTGAACAACACCTCAACGAGCGAGAAAGTGATGCGCTGGTTATTTGGAACGAACACCCTCTTGTTTTGCTTGCTTCTGGAACCGAAAATATTCACATCTTTCCACCTTATGAATACGAAAATGGATCAATTACAGTCACCGTGCGTGGACTGCCCGACGCCATCTCCACCTTCGTGAACCTCTGCAAGGCATTTTTGCCTCCGGACAAAATTAGTGTACAAAACATCCAGCAGCAGGATGAGTTGTTCAAAGAACTCCTCACGAACCGCCAATACGAATGCATCACCCTTGCATCTCAACACGGATATTACGAACATGAACGAAAGGTCACCATTCAAGGCCTGGCCGAGGCCATGAACATTGCTCGCTCAACGTTCCAGGAACATCTTCAAGCTGCTGAAGAGGCTATTTTGCGATGGTCAAGTGAGCAACTTCGATGATTGAAAGGATACAAACCTTTGATGAAGAGGGGGAGTGTGCGTTAGAGCATGGACAAAGCCTCTCGGCTTGAGAAAATCCTGCCCAACGGACGTGGAGTTTGGATTCCAGTTGACCACGGTGCCTCTGATTATCCAACAGAGGGCCTTGTTGACCTTGAAGGGACCATCAAAGCTCTTGTCCGCGCAGAAGTTGATGTCATCTTAGCACAAAAAGGCGTGGTGAGTCATTTCAGTCATCTTTGCGAGGGAACAAATACATCGATGGTAATTCACTATTCAGTTTCCACCCGTCATGGTGGGCCACAGTCCGACAACAAGATACTCGTCGGACATGCTGATGAAACTCTTTCTCGGGGAGGCATTGGAGTCTCCAGTCAAATCAACCTTGGAAGCCGTTGGGAGCCCGATATGATTGAACGGATGGGGGAATTAAACCGACAAGCCCATCAACTTGGACTCCCTTCTTTTGGCATGGTATACGCCCGAGGAGAACACCTTACTCCTCAGGAAGGAGACCTAACAGGAGGGCAGGCGCATGGCGTACGGCTCGCCTTCGAATTGGGTTGTGATGCTGCCAAGTCCGCTTGGACTGGGGACAACGAAAGTTTCCAGCAGGTGGCACATGCTGCACCGATTCCCGTGCTTATCGCTGGCGGTCCTGCCTCTGGAAAGGCAAAGGAAATCTTAGATCTCATTCGCCAAGCGCTTGATGCGGGTGCAAGTGGGATTTGCATGGGCAGGCAAATCTTTGCTCATCCCCAAATCGAAGCACTCGCACGGGCCGTTGTCATGCTCGTTCACAACGATGCTACCGTCGAAGAAGCAATGCTTGAACACAATCTTTGAGGAATTTCCATGGAATTGTGGCTCCGAGATGACGGAATAACAGACCATGATTCGTCCAGAGGGATTGACCGATATTGGCGGAACAGTGCACAAAACGAACAAGACATCTGCGTCAAGGATGGAAAACTGTACGATGTTAACGGACTGATTGGTGCACGGATTATCATAAGCGATGGGGAAAGTCAAAACGAGGGCATCCAATACATTGGCACAGCAGATTGGCTCTTGGTTGAGTGCGAAACATGGTCGATGATTCCTCTGGAAAACCTCATTGCTGCTCGGGAAGGAAGCCACACCAAAATCGCCGCAGTGATCACCTCGCCGATACAAGCACAAGGAGCAGGCTATGCACTTCAGCAAGGAGTAGATGCTCTGGTTGTGGACAATCATCATGAACTTATCGAGGCTGCACTGAGTGTCAAATCGCAACGCTTCGAAACACATTCAACATCAGCACTTACTATCGAGAACAGCGGCAGTGAAACACTTGCTCATTTGGAAGTCCTGCGTGTGGAAGATGCTGGTCTCGGCGACCGATACTGCCTTGATTTCCTATCACTGCTCCATCAAAACGAGGGCGTACTCGTCGGTTCAAGTTCCGAAACGCTGGTATTGGTCCATTCGGAAACAGTCCCTTCGACCTTTGTTCCAACAAGGCCGTTTCGAGTGAACGCAGGTTCCCCACACTCATACATTTTGATGGCAGACCGAACGACGAAATACCTCAGCGAATTGGTGGCAGGTGATGTTGTTCGAGCGGTGAACATCGAAGGTCAAACCCGGGAAATTGTCCTCGGGCGTATCAAAATCGAACAACGACCTATGCTCAAAATCTCATGCATTGCAACAAATAATGATAGCAGGAAGAATAAAGAAGTCCATGTATTCTTACAACAAGCAGAAACAGTACGACTTATCGATTTTGAGGGGGCGGTCAAATCCGTAACTGAACTCCACGCTGGAGATGTGGTGTTGGGGCAGCATGGATTGGAGGCGCGCCACCTTGGCGTCGCTATTTCCAGTGCTGTTGAGGAGCGATGAAGGAATGGCAGTACTCGGAAAAGGCTCTGCACACGGTGCGTGCAGCCTTCTCCATGCCGCTGCTCTTGGATACGGGGCAAGCATCGCTCTGGACCTTCCCACTACGGTTCGTTTACTCGACCGACCCAGTAAGCGGGAAGTCAACGATCATGATTCCCTGCTGGATACCGTTCTCGATGTTTGGATTGATGCAAAGCACCCATTACCCGAATCCTATGCTAAGGATGAACTCCATTGGGGTGTCAATTCAAAGATTCCAATCAAACAGGGCCTCAAATCATCTGCTGCAACCAGCATCGCTGCACTTCGCGCACTTTGTGATGCAACAGAGACTGAACTGGAAGTTGCAGACCTCGTCGCTCTATCTGCTCAAGCACAATTGAATGCCGGCGTTTCCCTCACAGGCTCGATTGATGATGCATGGGCTTGTGCAACCAAGGGGTGGAAATTAATCGACATTCAAGCACCCATCGCAGAGGGCGTACTGCTAACAGGTGAGGGGCCCAAGAATGAGGATTGGACCGTATTACTCGTCCTGCGAGGTGAACGTGAACAACAGCCAGTGTTGGAAGATTTTGCCCCACATCTCCGACCTTACCAACAAGCCCTCAACGCCCTTCAAGACGGAAATGAATTGGTGGCAATCACATGGAACGGACGAGGAACGGTCGCCGCCTTGCGTGACATCCAAGGTCGGAAGATGAGCAATGATTCATTCATGAACAGTGCACGTTCTGCTGGTATTTCTGGCTCTGGACCTGCCCTTGTAGTCATTGTTCCTCGTCACGAAACACCAACCCTTGAGCGACTCAAAAAATGGTATACGACTCATTACAAGAACATTGAAATCGTTGAAACTTCATTTTTATCGAATCAAAAAGATGACGAACTGGAGTGAACACCTTCTTGAAGGCCGGAGATTTCGGCTAAATGAACACCATGCACATGCATTTGGGCGAGTCTTTGCAGGTGAGCCTGTTCGGATCCAGCCATGGCCCCTTTGTTGGCGCGACACTCACCGGTATGCCGAAAGGCATCGTGCGTGAGGATGATGTGATTCAAGAAGCGATGAAGATGCGCCGACCCGGCGGTACATACAGCAGCAAACGAAACGAAGTCGATGATGTTCTGTGGCTTTCTGGTTTTGAAAACGGCATCACAACCGGTCAACTCATTGAATGCCGAATCATGAATAACGATGTTCGCTCAAAGGACTACAGTTTCTTGCCAGACCACCCCCGTCCAGGCCACCAAGACATGGTCATGATGAAGCGAACCAAAGGTGAAGCAGATTTACGCGGAGGGGGGACGTCCAGTGCACGAATGACCGCTCCACTCGTCGCTTTAGCGGCTCTCATCAAACCTTGGATTGGCCTGAAAGGCGTTCATGTCGAAGCACATGTTGGTGCAATCGGAACCGTAGAAGCGATGCTCATGTCCGATTCCCCCCCTCGCTGGGTCAACGAAACCTGCAAAGAATTGCGGTGCAGAGACCCTGATGCTGCCCTCGAGATGGCAGACCTCATTACGAGATCCAGAACTCAACGTGATTCCATCGGTTCAAGGGTCGACCTCTGTTTGAGTGGACTACCACTTGGCGTTGGTGAACCGTGGTTTGACGGACTTGAACCGGCCCTTGCCCGAGCCATGATGTCGATACCGGCAGCACGTGGTGTTGAATTCGGGCATGGATTTGGAGTCCAAACCATGCGAGGCAGCGAACATAACAGCCCCTGGGGCGGAACAGCCGACAGCCCGAAACTGGAGGGTGAACGTCCGGACGGTGCATTAGCGGGCATGGCTACAGGCTCACCAGTTCATGTACGAGTTGCTTTCAAACCGCCCTCAAGCATTCCTCAAGAACAAGTCACTTTGAATCTCAAAACCAACGAAAAGGAAGCGCTCACCGTCAAAGGGCGACATGACCCTGTGCTTGCCCCACGTGCGGTTGCGGTAGTGGAAGCCATGGCCACATTAGTGCTTGGTGACCTCATGCGACGAGGAGGTTTCCTTGATGAATGAATTACCAGAAATCCATAAATTTGGAGGATCCTGCCTCCGCGACTCAAGTGATTTGGATAAAATTGCTGAAGTCGTCTTCAACATGGAGGGGCCTATCGTAGTGGTGGTCTCCGCGTTTTGGGGCACAACCGACCGTTTGATGCGTGCGGCAAAGGAGCCAAGATATGCAGGTCGCCTTGTTAACGATTTAGAGAGTCAACATCTTCGTTTTGCTCCATCCCTTCCCGAATCCGACCTCTACCCGGTCTTTCAAAAAGTGCTCAAAGGGATTGAAGAAGCCTTGGATGAACTCGCTGAAGACAAGCCAAATCCACAAGCCTACAATTGTCTGCTGGCCTCTGGTGAACGCCTTTCAGCCTTAGTTGTAGCACATGCATTGAACATGCACGGGCTTAATGCACACCCTGTTGGTTCCGAGGATATCGGCCTTCATCTCAACGGAATTAACACGGCAAATAGTGTTGATTTAGACAAATCAAAGAGAATGCTCGATCGGAAGGCTCTGCATGGAATCCCAATCGTGACGGGATGGTTTGGCGAAGGGAAGGACGGCAACATTGCACTCTTGAGCCGAGGTGGAAGCGACCATACTGCCACAGCGTTGGCCGCTTTATTGAATGCAAAGCGTGTGGTCCTGTGGAAGGACGTCATCGGAATCTACCCGGTCAACCCACGCTGGGGCATTCAATCCTCACCCATACCATACCTTGGCTACGGAGAGGCCATGGATTTCGCAAGTACTGATGCCACCATCATTCACCCCGCGACTGTTGAGCCAATTTATTCCCTTGGGGTGCCGGTTGAAATTCGACATCTTCATCGATACAGCACAACAAACTCCGGTACTGTCATTGGCCCGGACATTGAAGATGACACAACCATCAAGGGCATCGCCTGTCTTCCGAAGGTTGTTTCAGTTGATGTGGATGTTCAATACATTCACAACACCGCTACTGAGCTTGCAGAGATTCTAAGCAATCTCGAACAAGCCAACATCCGAATCTGTTCTTACGAAGCAACGCCAACACGATGGCGCTTCGTGATCCCCCAGCACGAAATTCATCGTTGCCTTCAATTGCTCAACAAACGCTACAGTGAAATTACGCACACCTATTATGCTGCAATGATTTCCTTTATCGGCAGTGCTGCAGCAGAACAGATGCGTTTGAGTATGGCAAAGGGGTCGTGGGCCAACGATATCATTGAGGCTCAGAAAGGTGCCCCACATTTCCTTACCCAGCGTCAGGACCTCTCCAAATTGATGGAAGAAATGATGAGCGAACTCTCAATCGGCACCAAGTGAGTCAACCGAACTCATTCGGCTTGCTTCTCACGGTAACGTTGCAGGTGTGTTGGCAGGTTCAGTCCGAAGAGGACACCCACGGTAATGAACACAAAGAGTGTACCAAGTGCGACCCCGTATACGGAGGTTAATTCAACAGACTCCTCCATTCGAAGGGATGTATCGCTTGAGAAGATCCCCACAATCCTTGGCAGAATCGTATTCGCCGAGAGAACGAACCAAGCAAGAAGGGTTGCAATGACGGGGTTGATGATCAAAGAGCGGTGGTACTTGGACACAATTTTCTTTGGGTTCATCACATAGACTTCATTGGTACGGATGCTCGTATCAAGCATTGAATAACGAATTACACCGTTGCTCAGTTCAAAGTACATGATCAGGAGCACCGAGTAAACAACCACCAATACTGCGAGGAGAAAGGGGCTGTCCTGGAATCCAAACGCATCGTTTGAGAGCGAAGTCTTGGATGAGGCAAAGCGCAGGATTGCGAGAATGAAGAGGACATTGCTGCCGAGAGAAAATCGTGCATCTCGCTTGAACGTACCCATGAAACCACAGACTGTTGCTCCACCAATGATGACCAGTTGCATGATGTTGGCAAAGCCAAGACTGCCTGAGAGAATGTACCACATCGTCCCATCAGGCGGTGAAATAAGGTAGGTGAGGAAAGCGAGGGCAACCAAGACACCGTAAACCGCAATCTGAAGGTTCTGAACCATCTTATCGGGTGGCAAGAACTTCATTTTCGGAACAAGGGGTCCACCAAGCAGACTTTCGATAAATGAAGGAATTTCCACCTTCGGAATGGCGTCTTGAGGAATCTCACTTCCTGAGCCAACTTGACCAGCAGCCTTCTTTCTTGATGGTGCGGCTGATCGCACGGTCTTGCCGTCATAGAGGTGGGATGTATCTGCGGATGGCTTGTTAATCGTCATCTTTGTTCACCTCAGAATCCTCTTGCTCCAGCGAGGGCAGTTGATAGGAGCATATCGGGCTCCCAATCCATAATGTTCACACCAAGACCACGGAGTTCACCGATCAAAACGTCGCGTTCGGTCTTCATGACTTCGTAGCCAGTCCGGTCGAGGCGCTTCGCATCAAACTCAAATTCAAGAGATGAAGGAGACAGAACCGTCACGTCAAAGTCACGCGCTCGGAAGTCACGGAGAGCATTGACGATGGTTGGGTCGTCTTCCAAGTTTGAAAGGAAAATGATGGGGCTTCCCTTGTTGATGTGAGGTAGAATCCTGTTGACAACAACCTGTAGCGGAATATTTCCACGTGCTACTGCTCCTGCTAATTTCGTGAGAATCACATAGAGTTGCTTCTTACCGGTATCTCGGTCAACGCTGACGACTTCATCACCGTAGACGATGACACCAACTGAGTCACGGCGGCCAAGGAAATACTTGGCCAATGAAGCAGCTGCTCGGGTGGAATACACCAAGGCATTGCGAGACACAGGCCCCGTTTCAGCGACTGCACGTGAATCAACGATGATGATGATATCCGATACAGCGTCACGTTCACGTTCGTTGACCATGAGTTTTCCAGAGCGTGCGTAGGCAGACCAGTTAATGGCACGGAATGAATCACCTTCGAAATATTCACGAAGCGAATAAAATTCGGAACCAGGACCGGGTTGACGGATGTTGACGGCACCAGTGAAAATCTTGGGTACACGTGACTTAACGAAGGTCTCTTTGAGATCCTCCATCTTCGGGAACACAAGGAAATCATTGTAGACATGCAATTCCTTTTCCTTATGGAACAACCCGAAGGCGTCTTGAATGCGCACGGTCACAGGACCAAGGCTGTAGAAACCACGAAGTGGGCATTCAACTGTGTATTCAATGAAGGTCTCACGTCGAGGTCCGAGTTCCATCAGGATGTAATTGGCACCTTCTTTGATGCGCATTACTTCGGGCACTCGGTCGCGAACTTCCAAGATTTTTGGTAATGAAGATGTATTTTGCATCCTCAAGGTGACGTTGAGTTCACCATCTTCGAACATGCGGGCGCTAGAAAGTTTACGCATGGCAACAACGCTGCCAAGCGCAACACCCTCTTCGCCTGTCCATTCTTCTGCGCGACGACCACTTGCGGATACGTCTGCGTGATTTCCTACGAGTGCAGCCCATGTAAGGAACACAAAAATAACCACGGCGATCGTCACGAGTTGGGAATTTCGAAGCGTAAGGCCGAGCATGTACATGGCAACAGCTAGGCTGCCAAGCATGGCTGACTTACGACTCCACATGTTTCATTCACCTCTGTGTAGATTGTACTCAAACGGTTGGTACGGGAACTTCACGCAGGATGGTTTGAATCACTTCACCGGCTTCAAGTCCTTTGATTTGATGCTCAGGCTTGAGGATAATTCGGTGGGCGATGGCCAATTCTGCGATTGCTTTGACATCGTCAGGCGTCACGAAGTCGCGTCCGCGAAGAGCGGCAGCGGCACGTGAGGTCTTGAGCAAAGCTTGGGAACCACGAGGGGATGAACCGACAAGAACACGTGGATCTTCACGGGTTCGAGAGACGACTTCAACCATGTACATGCGCAGAGCAGGGTCGACGTAAACGTCTTCACAGGCTTGCTGCATAGCGATAACACGGGATGGGTCGGTAATGACATCAACATCGACTGCATCCTTACCACGGTTGATACGTCGTGCGAGGATTTCGTCCTCATCAGCACGGTCTGGGTATCCGACGGACATCTTGAACATGAAACGGTCAAGTTGTGCTTCCGGAAGTGGGTAGGTACCTTCTTGCTCGACGGGGTTTTGAGTGGCCATAACAATAAATGGTGCTGGCAACTTGTGTGTTACCGTACCAATGGTCACTTGCTTCTCTTGCATAGCCTCAAGCAAAGCTGCTTGGGTCTTAGGAGGAGCACGGTTAATCTCGTCAGCGAGAAGAAGGTTGCAGAACAATGGACCAGGCTTGAAGGTAAATTCACCCTTCTTAGCGTCGTAGATGTTCGTACCAGTGATGTCCGCAGGGAGCAAGTCAGGCGTGAATTGAACACGCTTGAAATCACAACCAAGGGCATCGGCAAAGGTGTTGGTCATCAACGTCTTTGCCAATCCTGGATAATCTTCGAAGAGAAGGTTACCGTTTGACAGAATGTTGATCAACACATTGTCAATAACGTGTGACTTACCAATAATGACCTTTTGGACTTCGGCTGCGATTGCTGCTGCAATCGCACCGACGGCCTTGAGGCGTTCTCGGACTTCTGGGGTACTCTGGTGCTTCGGCTGGGCCGGAGCGGCCGGCGCTGCAGGTGCAACAGGTGCGGCGGGTGCTGCAGGTGCCATGGGGATGGCAGGTGCGGGCTGTGCCACAGGTGCTGCTGGCGCTGCAGGTGCTGGCGCGGGCGGGGCTGCTGGGGGTGCTGGGGGTTGCATGTCTATTCCTCCTTGTTTCAATTACCCCAACGACGTATGTGCGGGATCAATTCCCTTAATTCATCGTTGGAGAAAGCACGGTTTGAACTCACAAGTTCAACCAATCTGGGTTCCCGCACCATTTGCATTATTTCGGCGGGTGATTTGCGGGCGAATTCATCGCGCGTCAAATCGTTGAAGTTGCGAACCTTTGACAAAAATGCGTCTCGGGTTCGCCGTTGATATTGGGAAGGGTCAACTTTCGATGGCCGTTCCCGGAATCGCGTCAAGTCGAAGACGTGACGCCAATTTTCTTTCTCTGGAACCACCATGATAGCGATGGCCAAGAGGGCAAAGAGATTCAGGATGATAAGCCACTTCAGGACGCCATCGCTGGTGAGGAGCACAATGGCTCCCATGGCTTCGGTAAAGGGCATGGAGAGAGCGCTTGAGATGTGACGGCTTTCGTCAAACACAAGGTTGAAGTTTGAGGAGAAACGAGTAATTTGAGTTGAGAGTTCGGTGTTTTCAAATTCCATCATGTCTTCTATGAGTGCAGTGAAATAGAGCGAATTTCCGTACCAGGTCGTATCGCCGAGTCCTTTGTTGAGGCCTTCTGAGTCAGTGTCCCAGCACATGTGGGCGTGTTGGACATAAAGCGGGGAATCGCATTGTTGTTTTCCAGTTTCTTCAGCAGTGTCTTGGTCCCAAAGGTGATTGGCGAGGACAGAGTGGTCAGATACGAATACGATGCTACCTGTCGCTGAAAGTTCGCCGTACCCTCCACCTGATGAAGGAGAGCGTTGGTCGAGAACCGTTTGGCCGGGATAGTCGATACGAATGATGAGCCCGGTTTCACCTTCACCCAACGTTGGGTTTGAATCACCACGACCCAGATCAATTTCGGCTGAGGTCGAAGCGTGTGCAAGAACGCTCACCGTACGCCCGGTGTCTGCTTGTTCGTCAAGTACTTGGATTGCGGTGGGGCGGTGGAAGAGAACTGGCATTCGGCAGTCGTCTACTTCACGGCTGTCAACATCCTCTTTTTGGCATGGTATTGCCTTTTCATCACCCATGGCCGTTACATCTTGCGAAACGCTTGCAACAGACCAGATTTTCTTGGTATCGGGTGAAACACGCTCGCCATTGTCCGTAGTAACTTCGTAATATCGGCCGGTGTTGATGTCGTCACGAATGGGTGCGTCAAAGTATTTGACGCCAAATTCCTCAGCAACCAATTGTGCATTGGTGGAGTTAGAGGCGAGGATGACCTTGCCTGCGCGTTCGGTGACGAAGTTGTGAATCGCTGCAGCTTCTGCAGCATCGAACGGCTTTTCTGGTGCTGCGATCACAAGTAGAGTGCGGTGAGGGTCTTGCCAGTCATTGACCAACATCGGTGTTGACATGGTGTTGGCAACATTGTAATCTTCCAAATCAGCACGCATGGTGGTGAGTTGCTGTTCGGAATAATCATCCTCGTTTTGGTATGGGGAGAAGACGGTTGTTTTCCCAGAGGAAACAATGGCGATGACGGCAGTTGAAATAACGACTGAAACGAGAAGACCCACCATGAGCCATGCTTCAAGGCTCAGTCCTGTTCGTTCTGCTTCTGCCACAATTATATCTCCAAACTGACGCAACACGCCACATGTACAGGCTTCGGAGATTCGTACCACTCATAATGGTTGCTCTGAAATGATTAGGAGCATTTGTTGCTTTCTGACTGCTTGATGGAATGGATGCTTTGGTAAAAAACGGCCCATCGTGCAAAAAATTACACATTTTTCCAGTCAGAGACTCTCATTGAAATCTTTGTTTTCGGTTTGAAATAAAGAGAAATGAAATGAATAGGGCGAGTATTGTTTCATTGACCGAGGCCCATGGTAATGATGTCGATTCCGCACTGCCATCCGAGGTGGTGTCGTCATCGTCATCATCCCGAACATCCTGTTCGACCTCGGGGGCGACCACTTGGACGTTGGTGGCGGTAGAACGGGTCGTATCGTCTCCTTCGGAGGTGACCGCAAGCGAAACTTCGCACTGTCGCTCCTGATGACTGCTGCTGGCTTCAAGGCGAAGTGTGAAGGACTCAGCGTTCGAATTATCGTCATTTGTCACACCCACAACTTTGTTTTCAAGTTGCTCAAGACCAACCACCGAAAGGTGGGGGCAACTGCGAATGGTTGCTTCTGCAATCGTGATTGCATCCTGAGTATTGCCTAAATTACTCACTTCGATTGAGAACTCAACCCACGAGCCTGAAAACAATGTGTCTTGAGGCGGCACAATGGAGGGCATTAGTCTGTATTTTCGGGGAACGGTGATGTCAGCCTCGATTTCTTGGTTGCCAACGGATGTTTCACCAATGCTCTCTTCCGCGGTGAGGGTCAATGGTAGCGAAGAACTTGGCGAAAAAGCTCTGACCTCTTTGTCTGAAACGCCGCTGATGAGAATGGTGAAGGAATCATTTGTATTTGCTGCGACCGTGATGGATTCGGGCCCATCGAAAGCAAAGGGTCCATCTTCATCAAAATCATAATTCAAGGCGAGGTTGAGTTCATTGGATCGTTCATTGTTGACAAAAACAACGAGTTCACCTTCAACATCCCAATCGTCTTCCAATTCAACAATATATTTTGGGTCGACGTCAGTAATCCATCCAAGTTCCCATGATGGAGGTTGCAATTCTTGGGCTTGAGCACAAGGAAGAAGGAGGGAGAAGAGAAATACACCCAAAAGAACAGAAAAGGCTCTCATGGCATTCACCGTTCACCGAAGAGCCCCTGCAGCGCTCGCTTGGTCAGAGTTTTCACCATATTCCGTCGGTAGCGCGGTGGCAAGGCCGTGTTATTGACGGGTTTGACGGCTTTTTGTATCGCTTTTGAGAGGGCTAAAACATCCAATTCCGAACTGCTTGGGGCCATGTGTTCTCCAACTACATCGGCATGCAAACGCGGAATGGATTCAAGCGCGGTGCTTGCAATCGTGAGTGAATCCATTTGACCGGGCACCCATGACGCCGCAATGCCTGCCTCTGGGAAATCCCACGAATCACGAACTCTGAGTTTTTGGTAGCAACCTTCGCGTTCCATCACGTTGTCTGGAAGCACCACCTTGAGAAGGAATTCCCCTGGCTTCAAGACGTTTTTCTTCATCCCATCAAGTTGATAGAATTCTTGAAGCGGAAGCGTACGCTCACCATCAGGTCCAATCAATACGACCGAGGCGCCAAGCACCATGAAGTTCGGCGCCATGTCCCCTTGGTAGGTTGCCACGCAGAGTGTGTTTTGATTGGGTATCACTCGACAGTCTGCACCAGTTCCACAATCTGCCTTGTGGCACCAATCAATGGAACGCCGCCAGTCCTCGCCTTGGTTGTACCAGAAACAACGAGTATCAAGGCAGAGGTTGCCTCCAACGGTTGCACTTTTACGAATCAATGAAGAAGCAACTTTGCCCGCAGCCTCGACCAAAAGTGGATGAACACCGTTAGCGCTTGTCAGCGAAGCAAGAGGCACCATGCATCCGATTTCACCTGTTGAAAGCGAGTGTGCATCAGCAATCGCTGCAAGAGAAATGACGTGAGGTTTCGGGTTGATGTGCCACTTGTAATTTGGCAGGACATCCGTCCCACCTGCGACCCAATCAAAGGCTTCATCCTTGCCGAGCAAGCTGGCGGCAAGACTCACTGCCTCCTCAACAGATTGTGGATGGTGAAGGGTAAAGGGTGGCATCAACATCAAGCATCATCCTCCATGTGACGTTGTTCTTTCTTGAGCCAGGCTCGCCCTGCGAAACCGAGTTCAGCCAGTTGTTCCGGTAGCGGCTCGTCGGCTTCTCTCCAACCTTCAAGTTGCTCCGAGAGAGGACGATTGGGGTCGAATCCAAAGAGCACGCCGTTGACATAAGCAGAGGTGTCTTCGCTACGCTGCCGCAATCGGTCACGCTCTTTGTGCTCGGCAGCCCGTTGCATCAATGGAGCCTGCAGTGGGCCGTGTTGGAGACGCGGAGGACTCAAGTCCAATTCATCCTCAAGTCCGTGGGCCTTCATGTGCTTTTGAATGCCGTTGTACACGACATCGGGTGTAAGCGGGAGGTCGCGCAACCGAACGCCAATGGCATCGTAAACAGCGTTGACGACTGCAGGTAAGATCGGTAAAAGTGGTCCTTCACCGGCTTCTTTAGCCCCAAATGGCCCTTCAGGGTCACTTGACTCTACGATAATCGGTTCTACGTGTGGCATTTCGTGAACGGAGGGAATCTTATATTCGAGCAAATTTGCATTTTGCAAATGACCTGTCCTTCCGTAGACCATCTTCTCTGACAGAACCTGGCCCAATCCCATATGGCACGAGCCGATGATTTGGCCTTTCACTGCCAACGGGTTGAGGGCTTTACCGCAATCGTGAGCAGCCCAGACATTGGTACACTTCACCAAACCAGTTTCAACATCGACATCAACTTCTGCAACATAGGCGGAAAACGAGTAGGCGGGAGCAAGACCTGCGGCTGCTCCTTTGTGAACGCCTCCCATTGGAGGTGAGCGATACGCCCCCCGAGCAATGAGTGCTCCCTTGTCTGCCTGAGCTTTGTGAAGCGCTTCAAGATACGATACACTGACCGCAGGGTCGTGTTTGTAGTAGATTCGACGATCGTTGAGAACCAACACATTCGGGTGGTAACCCAGCATTTCCCAAGCGGCTTTGAGCAATTGGTCACGGATACCAATCGCGGCACGGATGGCTGCATTAGCATTCATGAAGGTCACGCGGCTCGAGTACGAGCCAAGGTCAACGGGACTTGTATCGCTCTCGTGAGAGCGGACGTGGATCATTTCGATGGGTAAGGCCAGTACTTCCGCTACGACCTGAGCAACGGCAGTGGTGGAACCCTGCCCAATGTCGGCCGCACCGGTATGGACCGTTACACCACCATCCATGTCAACTTGAATGTGCACGGTGGCGTGCGGGAAGTTCTTGGGGTCCCAATGAATTGGCAGGCCAGAACCTGAAATGAAGAAACCACAACCGATACCAATGCCTTTACCAAGCGGCATTTGACGGAATTTGCCATCCCATTCGGAGCCTTCCCTCACTCGTTCAAGGGCTTCACGCATTCCGTTTGAAGTGATACGGAAACCACTGATGGTTCTGCTGTGAGGCGGGAGCAAGTTGGCGAGACGCAAGTCAATTGGGTCAACCTCCATGCTTTCGGCCATCTCGTCAAGACCGACCTCAACAGCGCATCGGGTATTCACCGCACCATGACCACGCATGGCTCCAGAGGCGGGTTTGTTGGTCCAAACTCTGGCACCTGTATAGTGGAATGAGCCCAATTCATAGGGAGCGGTCGCAAGAACACCGTTGTAGTATGAAGTAACGTGTCCGAATGATGCGAAGCCACCTCCGTCGATGAGGGCATCAATATCAAAACTTGAGATACGCCCCTCGTCATCTGCCGTCATCTTGACATCAATATGGCTCGGATGGCGTCCTCGATTGATCCAATACACTTCTTCACGGTCAAAGGTGATACGAACCGGGCGCCCTGATTTTCGAGCCAGGATTGCTGCGCACATTTCATGCGGGAACGGGTCAGACTTTCCTCCAAAACCGCCACCTACGAAGGTACGTACAACGTTGATTTGGTGCATTGGGACATCAAGAACCGTTGAAAGTGCCCGATGCGTGTAGTGAGGTACTTGTTGCGGCGTGTAGAGTTGCAAGCGACCGTTTGGGTCCCAATGAGCGACCACTGCATGTGGTTCTGTGAATCCGTGATGAACTCCGGACATGGTCCATGAGCCGTGGGAGGAAGCGTGGGGGGAGTCGACGAGGGAGCGGTCCCCAAATTCTTGGAAAACACGCTTTTGGACATTGGTTCGGGCAAGATGATATTTGCCTCGCCAATGAATGGGTTCATCGTGGTCTTCGAGCCCTTTTTTTGGGTCAAAGACGGGTTCAAGCATTTCCCATTCAATGTCAAAAAGAGAGAGTGCATGGACGGCAGTGGCCTCGTCAATGGCAGCGACACAGGCAACCAAATCTCCAACGTGTCGCACCTTGTCTACAGCCATGGCATGTTCGTCTTTCGTAACTGGGAGCACACCGAAACGGTTCGGCGCGTCTTGACCCGTGGCAACGGCAAGCACTCCGGGCAATGCCTCAACACGCGTTGTGTCAATTGACTTTATTCGGGCGTAGTGATGTGGTGACCGCAAAATTTTCCCGATGATTTCCCCTGACAATCGTACGTCATCGCCGTACCATGCTTGTCCGGTTACTTTTGCGTTTGAATCAACCAGTGGCATGGATTTACCAACCGTCGTCCCCGTACGGTCACGGTCGTGAATGTGGTCACCAGCAGGCTTTGGTTCGCGACCGCCGACTGTTTCTGGAATGAAATCCAAATCCCGGGGCCGCATCACTGGGTCTGAACCTCCTGACCCTGGTGGTGGGAATCGTTGCTTCCCTGCCACACGCTTGCCGTCGCGCCGCGTTTCCGAGCCCTTGGATCCGGGTTGCTGGCGGTAGGTTCCCATGGTATCACTTCGCATGGCCAGGCGGCATGGTTGGCTCTTCGGGGCCAGATGGGTGTGGATCAGGGTGCGGGTTGCTGGCGGGTTGACCTGCGTCACCTTCGCCTCGATGAAGGGCTGCTGCTGCCTCCACTGCGTCAATAATTTGTTGATATCCAGTACATCGGCAAAGATTGCCTTCAATCGCACATGCGATTTCATCCCTTGTTGGATTGTCATTTTCATTGAGAAGTGCCTGTGAGGTCACGAGGAAGCCCGGTGTGCAAAAACCACATTGAGAGCCTCCGTGTGTCGCAAAGCATGTTTGAATGGGCGCAAGATGGGCCCCGTCGGAAAGGCCCTCTACGGTGATGATATCCGCCCCTTGTACTTGGCCCGCCAAGGTAAGACAGGACAGTTTTGGTACGCCATCGATCATCACAGTGCAACATCCACAGGTCCCAAGATCGCATCCGCGTTTGACACCGAGTGTCCCGACCTTGTCCCTCAGGACATCCAGGAGGACAGCATTGCTCGGTGCAAGCACTTCCATCGTCTGGCCGTTGACATTGGCTGACCATCGTTGACCCGCTGGTGCAGGAATCATTGGCACATGCTCCTTCCCTACCATGGTCCCCCTCGCTTCTCCGTAGGCCGTTCACCCTTTGATAATTGGGGGTGAAACACTTCCTCTTTGACTCACTCTTCTTCATTGAATTCATCAATGAGCCTGTTTTCCCCAGCCTCGATTGCATTTCGTAGAACAAGGCCGTGATACACTCGTATTTTTCGCTCTTTCACCAGGGCATTTACGATGAGTTCCAATTCATTCATCTCTTCGAGGGTTGTGGCAGATTCAACAGACTGCAAACACCTCCTGTATTCGTTTCGGCGGGAGAAATACAAGCCGAGATAGATCGGGATGAGCAACAAAGGAATGACCAATTCTTCGAAGACAATTTCACTGATGACTGAAATCGAGAATTCTGTATGGTCGGGATCGTAATCCATGCTAAATGAGCCCTGCCCGATACCGCCTGCATAGAAAATACCGGTATTCAATCCGAAGTACATATTGAAGGGATTGTTTTGGTCATCAAATCGGTCCGAGCCTCGATCAATTTCAACATCATCCGGCCATCCGTCGTTGTCGTTGTCCGTATCCAATACGTCAGGAATCGTGTCTTCGTCTGAATCCAACGGTGTTGAGTTTGCATTGTAAGGGTCATACAGAATCGTACCAGAAGATGCGGAGCGTTCCATTTCGTTCCTGATACCATCTCCATCCGCATCATCATCGTATTCGTCGGGCATGAAATCTCCATCGATGTCGGAACAACCTACGAGACGAATACGGCTTTTTCCGTAAGTAAAGGGACAGTTATCAGAAAGTTGATGGAATCCTTGGTCTGCGTATCCGTCACCATCTGTATCTGACCAAATAATTGGGTCTTCAGGCCACACATCGGTTTCATCAGCAACCAGATCCCCGTCCATGTCAGGATCCTCTTGGTCACCCAATCCATCTCCGTCAAGATCTCGATGTTCGGACGCATTGTTGGGAAAGGCATCTGCGCCCATGGATTCATTCCACATTCCATCAGGGTCAGACCAGCCGTCGCCATCGCTATCAAGGCAACCTTGACGGTCTTGTGTTGATGTCCCTTGAGTTTCGCAAGCGACCTCACTGCTTTCCTCCGCTAAGACCAAGGAGGAGCACATGGAGAGCAGGACTACGAAAAGAACAGGATACGTCCATTTCTTCATCATGGATGATGCTCGGAGTCCCTCCTAATGGCTTTATTGCACCTGACTCCAAGAGCAAGGTTTGAAAGAGTACTCGGCAGGGACTAGGGCCATGCGCTCAATCATCATCCTTCTGGTCAGTCTTCTTTTCCTCACGCCAATGGCAGGTTGTGTCGCCGATGAAAGTGAGGAAGTCAAATCCTTCCCAACCTTTTCCGCACAGGCAGATGACGGGAAAATTTACGATAATGCAGCCATGGAAGGGTCGGGGTATGTCGTCGTCTTTTCAGCGGAATGGTGCAACAGTCCTTGTTATACCACGATGCATGCCATTTGGAACGCAGAACCCGCTTTGCCGGTTTTGGTTATGTCGACGGACCCTGCCGAAAACGCAACCATGACGTTAAGCGAATGGCACGCATCTGCTGATGCTCATGACGATGAAGACGGTGACACAGGTGTTTCATTGACCAGCTACGCCTTCATGAAAGGAAGTGAAGCTGGAATAGCCTTGGAAATCACTCGCCCGGGTTCAGTCGTCTTTGTCAACAGCCAGGGCGAAATTACCTACCAAAACGAAGGCCGCATGGACGACACTGAAGAGATTCGTGCGAAGTGGGCTGAAGCATCGGCTTGATGTGCATCATTCCAAGAGGGTTGCGTCATTAACCACCGCAGCGATGTCATCGTCACTCGAGAACAGTTTCTCAACTTCGATGGCGTCTTCTGCCTTGTTGATGAGATAAAATCCTAGAGGCACCAGCAACAGCAAAAAGATGGCCACTGCAGGGAGAACCCATCCAGAGAGTCCACCGAGGCCTTCCTCACTTTCACCGAAGGATTTCGCATTGGCCGTATCCATCAACATCACATTCATCGCAATAATGGAGGTTGCTGAGTGGCCACCGGATTCATTGGCTGCCAAGCCCCGAAGCGACAGCGTGTGGTTTCCATCAACTTCGATACCTGGGAGGTGTTCGAGTTGATGGACGATGGTTTTCAAGTCCAATTCAGCAGTCGTATCTCCCTCATCAAAGGAATGGAGATTAGCCCAATCATCACGCAAGTGGTTCGAGCGCCATTGAAGTGTATCGATGTCACCGTTGAGAGTGATATCAATGACGTCACCTGGCATGAGGTGAATTCGATCGTCAGGGCCAGTTTCTGTATCAACGGTGATGCTTCGTGTCGAGTCCAATTGGTAATCTAGCTGAGCCGCTTCCATCACGGCAGCGAGGGCTTCGACATGGCCGTGCCCGTAGACGTTGTTTTGACGATTTTTCGGGACCAAGTCTTCAGCACAAGGTTCGTTGGACGCCATGTAATGACACTGACGGTACGTTGCTGTCTCTTGTAGAATGTTACGAACATCAAAGGGTGACAAGTCTGGGTTGGCCTGAAGCATCAAGGCAACGGTTCCAGCAGTTCCAGGTGTCGCCATGCTGGTTCCGCTGAAAGCCACATAACCGTCACCTGAGTTATGAGCAACGGACATAACATCCGAACCCACAAAGGCTACATTCGGTTTGATTCGGCCTTCTTCAGTTGGCCCTTGGCTGCTGTAGATGGCGATGCTGGTGTCCTTGTCCAATGCACCGACGGTGATGGCATCTTCTGCGGAACCAGGAGTCCCGATTTGAGCCGAGACAGCGCTGTTGCCGGCTGCGATGAGCATCGTAATACCTGCTCCAACCATTCGGTTGGACATCCGGTTCACGCTGTCCTCTTCGGAGGACGTCCATTCGATGGCCCCTGGACCACCGAGACTCATTGAGGCCGCACGGATGTTGAATTCGTATCGGTAATCGTGCGTCCATTGCATACCTGCCATCACAACGGCAAAGGAGCCAGAGCCGCCTGCGTCGAGTACTTTCACGCCAACAAGGAAGGCTCCTGGAGCCATACCGGGGTGCTCATAGGTGGGAGCGCCGGTTCCAGCGACAGTACCTGCGCAATGGCTTCCGTGACCTTGGTCGTCATAGGCCTGAATCTCGGTACCGTTGGTTTTGTCAGGGTTGTTGACAGGGTCGTAAAAGCCGATGACCTTCGGGTCGTTGGTTGAATTATCATCGTCCATGTCATCAAGACCAACGTGAAGGCTGTCGATGCCAGTATCAATGACTGCCACCGTCACGCCAGAGCCGTCATAGCCTGTCTGCTGTTGGGCCAAATCAACTTCGTGAACAACGGCTGCATCGCCGTTTTGTGCTTCCAGAATTCCATCCAATTCAAGCATGACCACACCGGGAAGAGAGGTGGTTTCAAGAATCATATCGTGGGGAATTCGCCCTGCAACAGCGTCGATGAGATGAAGGGTCCATTCATGAGCATAGCCAACCTCTCGCTCAAGCATTGCAATGTCCTCCTCTGAGGGTGTGTGATCGAAGTCAACGATGATCGGGAGCGTGTTATCTTCGTCAAGGAAGAGCGGGTGGTCATGGAATTTCTCCACCATATCGCCAATGCCGTTTCCGTCACGGTCCACGGTGGTGTTGACCCACCAACCTTCCTGTTCAGGCTCTTCGCTGTGTCCCACAGGCATTGCCATCGAAACCAACGGCAGAACCATCAAAAGAAAACAGACCACGGTCAACATGCGCTTCATTAGCATAGGCTCACTTAGTCCAGCGATACTGTGGAGGGTTTTCAAGGCATTGGGAATGAGTTTTACCAATTCCATGACTGAACAATTGCTTGAAAACAGAAACATGAGCGGAAATCACGGGTGAAATATTAAGTGGAGAATTGCGGGTGTACGATTCGATTAACATGGCAGCACCACGCAGAAAACCCCAGCGACCAAAACCTGTATCAGCCGCACCTGCTGGACCAGCGTATTCAGGATCCATCCTCCAAACTGGAGAGCCTCAAGCAACCCCAGTGATGACTGTTCGGCCAAATGCAACGATGAATTCAGATGACCTCCTGCTCATGAAATTGTCTCAAGGCATCATGATGGGGATCGGTTTTTTGGCTATTTGGGGCGGCATATTCAGTGTTGCTTTTGATGAGGATGCGACCAATGAAAACTTTGCCGTACTTTTCATTGGAGGCCTCGCCTCCTTTTTGGTTTCAATCGGCATCATTGAATTACAAAGTAAGAAAAATAAATATCACCTCTATGACATTCAAAATTATTTTCTCGGCATCGCCTTCTTTTTCTCAACGGTCGGCGTGCTGTGGGGCACTCGTTATCTGATGGGAGTAGCAACGGGCACCCTTGAACTTGATTGGTTCGGTAACCCTGCCGATTACAATGGCGGAGTCGACTGGTCTCCAAACGCATACGGAATCTATGCTCAATTAGCGGGTACAATCTTACTCACTTTTGGCCATTACCGACTCCTGAAGCGGTATTCAGGCGATACGAGTTTCGGCTGGGGGGTCGCCACCTACGCCCCCATGGCCATCCTCATTGCTGGTGTCGGCCCTTGGATTCGATGGTCTGATAGCGTAGTGAGTTACGAACTGGGCATCAGCATCGTGGTCCTCTCCATGATTTCAATGGAAATGGCGCTTCGTTCAAACAAAGCCCTCAACTTTGGCATTGTTGCCTTTGCCTCTGGCTTGGTCCCAATCATCTACGAAGTGCTAAATGAAAATGCTCCAGCTTCTGGTGAAGGTGGAGCCCTCTCGCTGATGGTATTCATTATCGCTTTGCAAGGATATTACGCCGCTCGACAAGATCTGCGAAAAGAGGTCATGGAACGTGCATCAATCTTCCTTGTTGGGCAAGTCGTCGTCGCTTTATTGTTGATGCGGAGTGCCGATTTCAATCTAATTCTTGGGCCATTACGAACCGGTGATTTCCCGGTCCTTGACGCGTATATCTCACTCCCGGTTGCCCTGTGGTGCACGGTCTTACTCGCATATTTCCCTGCTGTCCTCCAGCAACGCGTCCCTTGGATGCCGATTGGTCTAGCAGTTGCGCTGGTCGTGTTGCCCACTGAAACTTCAACGGTTCCGTGGGTATTAGCCATGGTGATGATTCCTTACATGGTCTTCATTTCAAAGATCGCAAGGGAGTGGGTCGTCAATGCAACCTTGCTGGCTTTCAGCGCATCCTACCTTCTGACCGACTTCATCGCTGCAAACATTGATGTGAGTTCGAAAATGGCTTTCGGTGGTACCTATCTTCACATCATTCTTCCAATCTTCATCATCGCTGTCTCCGAGTTCGGACGGCGCCTTGAACGAATCAATCCCAGCATCGGCCTTGGAATGCTGGGTTGTGTGGTCCTTTCACGAGCAATACTTGACCCTGAATGGTTCATGCCATGGCTCTTGATAGCCTACATGATGTTCCTCAATTTCAACATCATTCATGCTCAGCGAGACGATGAACTCCAGCACCGCAAAGACAGCACGCTGGCTCTTGGCTTCACCTCCATCACCGTCTTCCTCTTGACATTAATTGACGTCTTTGAAATGCCACCGTATGATGTCTTTGACGCACTGTTCACGGATGGATTCCAACCTCAATACATCGTACTGAGCCTTGCAATGTATGGCATGGCACGCATCGGGCGTGAACTTGAATTCGATGCGGGTTCAATCATTGCTTGGATGGGTCAACCTTCAACAGCACCCATGTACGACGACGCAACCCATTCGTGGGTTGTAGAAAGAAGTGATTCATCTCACACCCTTGAAGATCTTGCCAATGCAGGCTGGACGCCTCTGTTCAGGCTCAGTCTTCTCACATCCCTGACAATGTTCGCCTTTTCAATTTCAGACATCAGCCTCGGTACTTTTGTCCAAACACCCTACTGGGTTCTGCTGATGGTCATCCCTGTCGGTATTTTGGTTTGGGAAATTACCAATTTGGATGAAATCTCTTCTGCCACAAGGGCCGGAGGTGTAGCACTTTTGGTCTTCTTAGCAGCACCGATTTCAATCCAGATGCAATCCCTGGCTTTTGACACTTCAGATACGAGCGTCATTGTTTCGGCAGTCCTACTCGATCTCATACTCGTATCAGCACCCCTCGCCGTTAATGCCCTGATAGCCAAGCGAGGCATTGACGAATCTGGATTGAATTTCAGAGCGGATGGGCTCGCATACGTTCTGTTGATGATTCTCGCATCCTTTGATAGCTCAGGCGGAATCCTTCTCATACCGCTTATGATCCTCATCGCATTCAGAACCATACAGCACCGCCATTACGGCATAACCTTGCTGACGCCCCTTGTATTCCTCTTGTTGGGGGACTTGTGGATGGTCGGAAGCGGAGTAACATCCAACGTGTTGGAAGCCTTGCCTACTGACTTCCAAGCCTATCTTCTCGATATGCATCTCGGACCCTTTACCGCCCTTGCTGGCATCCTCGTCGCAACGCACATGACGCTGAACATCTTGGTGATGCAACGAGACCAACAGAAAGAGCCTGCCTTCCATGAAGTGTTGGCATTCCTGTGGCTTGGCTTAGCGCTTCTCTCCGCCCTCCCCGATGGCTATTGGTTGCCTACAATTTTCTCCTTCATCACCATGACATACCTGTGGTACAACAACAACAGCACCTACCTGCCATACATGTTGGGTGTCCTGTTCATCTCCCTCTTTATTGGATTCAATTTCAGCGATACCTTCTCCACTACCAGCGAAATCGACGCATGGAGCTGGAGTGGGCTGATTACAGGATTTACTGGCAGCGCGTTCAATCTGCTTCACGTCTATGGCCAGTTGTTCAGGACAGAGCCTGCTGATGACGATGAGCGTAAAATCCAACAAGCCACCTCAACCCTTTCCTTGCAACTTGGAGTCTTGGGCTACATCATTGGTTACGAAGTCTTCTTTGGAATTGGCCCAGTGATTGGTCTAGCGATTTTGGCCTACTCAGCATACAAGGGAGGGCAGGCATCCAGCCTCCTCATTTTGCCAGCACTCGTCACCTTCGCTTCCATCAACGTCATGATTCAATCAGACATCGGTTCCGTGGACGAGAGGACGACCTTTGCAGGAGCGATTCTCGCCATACAGGGAATCATGTTCACGCTTCTGTCAAGTAAGGACGACCTCATCTATGATTGGGATAATATAGAATGGGACTCGGATGAGGATTTCTTTGCATACATGGATCGATTGGGCCTGGTTGGAACAGCCTACACACTCATTGGTATCTTCATGTTCTTGGTACCGGTAGACTTGACATCTGTGGCCTACCTCATCACCACGATGTATCTGGTGTTCATTGGGATCCAAGGATTCAGCGAAGAACTCGATGCTCGTTGGCGTCGAGGAATTGGAGGCTATGGTTCAATCCTGACGGCCTTCTTGTTCACAACCACCCTCGAAAACGACCTGTTCAATGCCATTGGAATTGTGATGATGGGATTGTTGGCTCTCGGCTTTGGATTCTTATTCATGCAGCGTATGAACGAAAGTGACGGCATTTATGTTGAGGAAGCAATTGCTCAACCGCCATTGGTTCCAGAGAGGACTGCTGGAGGTGAATCACCAGCAGAAAAGGACACGGAAGAACCTGAACCTGTTGTCGCAACAGCTGCTGAAGTTGGAGAAGATGAAACGGACGAAGTGGAAGAAAACGCAGAGGATACCTCAGTGGATGAAGATGAATTTGATTGGATTGAAGAAGAACCCGACGTCGCCGAAGAAGTTCAAGAGAAGGCAACCCCTGAGCCTCAACAGGAACCTCTGCCCAAGGCACCCTCACACAGTGGTCTTTTGGATACTGGAGAAGGCTTTTCAGTTCGTTTGCCAAGCGATGCAGTCGCCAACATCATACAATCCATTGAGCAGACTCCTCACGAGGGTTATGTGCCCGTTGTAGCCTTTGGACCTTCAGGCCAAATCATGCTCAATTTCGAGCCCAATGGAAATTGAAATCCAAGAAAGGCTTCTCTGCGAAGAACAAAAGTCCCCGCGGAGGTCAAGAGCCTCATGGACGACAAGAGAAAGCGCATGGTGTGGATTGACCTCGAGATGACAGGCTTGGACATCGAGCGTGAATCGATCATCGAAATCGCTACCGTGATCACCGACAGCGAACTAAATATCGTCGCCGAAGGACCCAACCTCGCAATTCGTGTGAACGAGGAACTTCTGGCTGGAATGGACGATTGGAATACAAGACACCACCATGGGAGTGGACTGGTCGAGCGCATCCACAACGAGGGAGTCGAGGTTGAAGATGCGGAACAGCAAACCATTGAATTCCTCAAGCAATGGATTGAACCTGGTACGGCACCACTGTGCGGAAACAGTGTTTGGAACGACCGTCAATTCCTCGCTAAAGAAATGCCAACATTGCTTGAAATGCTCCACTATCGCATGGTCGATGTCTCCACCATCAAGGAATTGTCACGCAGATGGTATCCTGATGTTTCCAGATACAACAAGAAAGGAGCACACAGAGCCCTTGATGACATTCTTGAATCGGTGGACGAATTACGATATTTTAGAGAAGAGATCTTCATTCAAGAACTTTGACGCCAGGTGGGCTGGTCAGGCCCAACGCCTTTGTGAGCAGACAGAATTTGTGCCACAACGGCCACCGCGATTTCCTCAGGCGATTCTGCTCCAATATTCATGCCAATAGGGCAAATGACCTGGTCGAGCAGATCTTGTGGAATCCCTGCACTGAGGGCTTCTTGTTCAAAGGATTGCCACTTTGAACGACTCCCAATCACGCCAATACGGGGTGCTTGTTCCCCGTCCAATTCACGGCCAGCACCGTTTAAGATGCTAAGGAGTGAAAGCAGGCGTTCCTGGTCCTCTGCCCAATCATGTCCCAAAAGCAAAATATCCGAAAACCGTTTCAATGTGTTCTCATTTTCAGATTCCATTAGGTCTGCAACGGTGGATGTGATGCACTGTGCTGCATGAGGATAAAGTTGTTGTGAGGAAAATTCCTCACGTGTATCATGAACTGAATAAGGCCACGCCACCTGGTCGAGGAGACCTGCTATGGCCTCACCGCAATGACCTCCTCCCATGATGAATACGTGTGGCATCGGAATCATCACCTCAAGCGCAATCGTGACTCGACCGCCGCAGAGTGAATCAAGCGGTGTTACTTCATAGCCCTTCGCACCTTTGTTTAATCCGTATGTGAGCAGTTCGGCTTCGGGTTTTTTCGCGGATTGAAGGAGCCCTCTACACCGTTCAAGAACACGATGCTCAAGCCCCGCTCCCCCGACTGTTCCCTTCCATTGACCGTCATCAGCACGCATCGCCAATCGTGCGCCTGTTTTGCCTGGAACACTTCCGGAGGTCGTCAAGACGGTTGCAAGAACAACCTTTCGACGCTCTTGCAATTGATTCAGCGCCCATGTCAAAACTTGAGCGGTCATGAAGAGGCCTTGAAGGAGGCCCTCATATCCCTTGTCATTGTAAAAAATACGCCAAGAGGTCTGGTTCGTGTTCTCTCAACAGGAGTACATCTTCTTGAGTGTCAATGTTGAGATGGAGGTATGGTGCATGAACATCCACTGGCACAAAGGAAACGATGTCGCGTAATGGCGTATCGGGATGGCTTGCAAGAACTGCCTCCATCGAGGCAGTATCAAAAATAATCGGATGACCTCGGGAAGCCCCATGTCTTGCACCCGCAGGTCCGCCGTGGTTGACCAAATCAAGAACGACCGATGACGACCATCCCGGACGGTCAACGGGCGCCATCACCACATGACGAGGTAAGCGCCCCAAATCACTCATCAAAGCCATCAACCCATGCTGAAGACTGCCAGTTCGGCCACGCTCTGGATCGGCATTGATAGCGATATTCGCATCGGGTAGAGCAAGCATGAGGTCAACTGCCAATTCCTGGCGTGTGACAATCACGATTGGGGAACAGCCAGCTTTGCTGAGGTGTTCATACGACAAAACAACGAGAGGCTTCCCTCCAATCTCAATCAACGCCTTGGGTTGACCCAATCTGGTGCTTGAACCCGCTGCAAGAATAACAGCAGCAGAATGACCTCCCATGGTTGGATGACGGGAGGCACCCTCATTTGCATTGTGACATCTTAGGTTCATAAATACTCAAATTCTAACCTTCTTATGCACGCAGGAAACCAGTGGCATCCACCGGGTCATTGGACCAAAGAAATGCGAGATGCTCATCACCGTTCAATGGACCTCCTGCATAGTATCACAGACGAATCAGATTGCATAGAGCGGCTTGAAGGACCTATCGGGTTGGACCGTATCCTCATCAAAGGCAACTCTCGACGCACATACCTCATCGAAACACGCCCTCATTACGAGATACAATTTGAGGACGAAATGGGGATGTTTGACGAACTGACTTGGAGGTTTTCAATTACCGCTGGTGCGCGTAAAAAAGACGTAATAACGATGAACAAATATTCCGTATCCCTCTGCGTCCATCCAGATAGCCGTCATCGCTTGCTTCCTGTCGGAGACCAAATCGCTGCACTTACTCTTTCCTTGAGCAATGATACAACGACTGCGATGCGCATCCCACTGCTGGCTCAATTTCTTGTTTCGCCTCGTCGCATGCTTGAGAGTGTGTGTCAATTCAGTGAAGAAGGTGTCATTTTCGATGATTATCACGATGGTGAATATGATGACGAAGATGAATGGATGGCCGAAGAATTGGAGTTAACTGAAATGCCTATTCTTGACATTCACGAGTTTTACGCTCAAGCCTACTACCTTGACGTCAACGAATTTGAGACGCAGGAGAGCATTGAGGAACGGGCATTTGAACGCTGGTCCGCAGAGGTTGAAGATGATACCTTGCAAAGGGACAACACTGCACCGTGGCATCACAACGAAGAGCGGGTCTGGAAACTTGAAGAGCAACTTTTGAAGGGCAGAAAATGATTCAAAGTCCTTTGGTGATCTCTCGTCCAATAATCATGCGCTGTACTTGGGATGAGCCTTCGTAGATTTGCATCACCTTTGCACCACGCATCAAGCGGGCAACTGGGTATTCTTCGGAGTACCCGTAACCGCCGTACACCTGCACTGCATCGGTTGTCACCTGCATTGCCATGTCAGCTGCAAAGCGCTTCGCGTGAGCCGCAGATTCAGTATTACGTACTCCTGAATCGAATTCCGAAGCGGATTTCCAGGTCAGCATTCGAGCTGCCTCGATATTGGTTTTCATGTCTGCGAGCATGAATTGAATCGCTTGATGTTGGTGGAGGGGTTTTCCAAATGTTTCCCGCTCATTAGAATAGTTGAGCGCGTGTTCGTAAGCAGCTCGGGCGAGACCAGTAGCATGAGCTGCGATATTCGGACGGCTCATGTCAAAGGCTTTCATGGCGTTCATCCATCCACCGGATTCTGACGCCCCAATGAGGTGATCGCTTGGCACACGTACGTCATCAAATGAAATCGAACGAGTGTCAGAGCAGCGCTGACCCATGTTCTGTTCCTTTTTGCCCAGAGAAAATCCATCAGCGTCTTTTTCGACAATAAATCCAGACATTCCCTTGTAACCCGCATCAGGGTCTGTCTTGGCGAGTACGAAGAAGAAATCAGCGTAACCTGCCCCAGTAATCCACATTTTTGAACCGTTGATAACATACTCGTCTCCATCTTTGATGGCCGTTGTTTTGCAGGCAGCAACATCAGAACCTGCGCCAGGTTCTGTTACAGCATAGGAAGCAAGTGCACCTTCTTCAGCAATCTTTCGCAACCAGATTTCTTTCTGAGCATCCGTGGCTCCGGTGATGATGGGGGCGGAAGCGAGGGCAGTGGCATAGGCTGCCGTAGCAAAACCAGGGTCACCCCACGCCAATTCTTCATTCACCAAGACTTCCTCAAATGAACCCAAACCAGCCCCACCATAGGCTTCAGGAATGTGAAGGTTGAGCAAACCCATTTCGTGGGCTTTTTGGATGGTTTCTTTCGGATAATGCGCTGTTTCATCCCAATGCTCTGCTTGAGGACGAATCTCTTCAACAGCGAATTCGTGAGCCAATTCTTTGAGCATGGCTTGCATCTCATCAAGCTGGAAGTCCACCATGAACCTGCGAAGCATCGCTCCCTTAAGAGCGATTAGTTCTATCCTCGAGCCATTGCAGGGATTGCTCACGGAACAAGGCTACCCTGTTGTTCGGCCAGCAAGAGGGCGAGGAAAACAACGTAAACAAGAATGAGAACTACGCCTTCCCATCGCTTAAACTCATATTGAGAACGCATCATCATGAGGGCAATGGCTGTACCGAGAATGGTGGCTGGAATGATGAGGTACATGGTCAAATCATAACTTGCGCTCGTCAAAGCCAACGGGTGGACGAGGGCTGCCAGACCGACGGAAAGGAGCGGATCGGTGATGTTTGATCCAATCAACGTTCCAATAGCGACTCCCTCGCTACGTTTGGCAGCCATGAAGGCGATGGTTAATTCTGGCAGGGACGTTCCCAACCCCGAGACGGTGGTACCTATCACCGCATGAGGAACATTGAGGTCGTAGGCCAGCGCACTGGCGATGTTGACCAAATGGTGAGCAGCGAAAAGGGCGAGGAGCAGCCCGAGAGTCACCATCAAGGCATAGGATGCAGTGGTTCGGTCCATTTTTCGCTCAACGGCTTCAACCCCTGAAAGTTCATCCTCAAGTATTTCCTCTCGTTTGGACAGTAGCCAGTAGATGTAAGCGATGTACAGCAACACCAAAATTGAGCCTTCTATTCGACTCAATACATTGCCTGTTGAGATGAAAAAGGTCAGAAGAAGGATGGACGAGAGCATGATCGTTCCATCGCGCTTGAGCCAGGACGGTCGTATTTTGACTCCTCTGACGGCAACGACAATGCCCAAAATGAGGGTGATTTGTACAAGAATGGAACCAAAGATACCGCCGATGGCCAAATCAGCAACCTCGGGCGCAGATGGGATGTCTGCGGCTGCTGTGGAAGTGACCAAGATTTCGGGGAGCGAGGTGCCGATGGAGACGATAGTAAGTCCGATAACCACCTCTGGCAATCCTGCTCGATAAGCGAGTCCTTTCGCCCCTTCAATGAAGACATCGGCTGACTTGATCAGGAGAGCGAGGGCTAATATCAGGAGTGTGATTGAGATCCATCCTGCATCAATTTGAGCGTCATCGATACCAGCATGCAATGCAACAATACCCAAAAATAGCGCACCATTGAGTAAAAGTGTGTTGTTAAGCACCAATTGGGGGATACCCATCGTTGGACCATCCCCCTCCATAAACCACCCAAGTACGAGGAGTTCTTGACGGTTGTCACGGAGTTTGACTGGAACCTTCCAACAGAAGTGTTTCAAGGGTCATTCTGGTGGGTTCTACCATGCGAAGACGTGTTTTTGGGGAGTTCTTCGGCACGGCGCTCATGGTGGGAGTCGGGTGTGGAAGTGTGGCATACGGTGCATCCCACGGCATGATTTCACTGAGTTTTGGTGCTGTCGTCGCTCTTGCCATCATCCTCGTCGGACCGGTCAGCGGCGCCCACATCAATCCAGCAGTTACCTTGGCATTTTGGAGAGATGGTCAACTTGAGAATGGACTCGTAATACCCTATATTCTCGCCCAATGCGCTGGAGCCTTGGTAGCCGGACTATTCCTTTCGGGGGCGGGCCCCACGCTTGTGGATGCTGACCTCTCATTGACCCAAGGTTTCTTCATCGAAGTGGGCATTACCGCAGCGCTCATGACCAGCATCCTGTTTGTCGTTCAGCGAACCTCATCGATTCCCCTCATCGCACTTTGGGTGGGTGCTACCGTGGGCATCCTGGCCTTTATCGCAGGTCCAATGACGGGAGCGAGCATGAATCCTGCTCGCACCTTCGGCCCCAATCTGGTTGCAGGATATTGGGCTTCGTTGCCGTTTTACTTCACATCCACATGGATAGGCGCATGGCTTGCTTGTGACATCAAGTACCGATTCTTCCCTGACCGCTCATGAATTGCAGGATTGGCGAAGCACGGCGAGGATGTGCTCTGTTGAGGGAATGGTGTGATTTTCAAGGGGTGGAGAAAAGGGCACGGGTGTGTCCAAGGCACCGATGACAACAGGTGCTGATTCGAGTTCATAGAAGCACTCTTCCATGATTCTTGATTGAACGGTGTGACCCAATCCTCCCGACCATTGACCCTCTTGAAGCACAACAAGGCGTCCCGTTCGTTGAACTGAAGCGATGCATGTTTCGGCATCAAAAGGAAGGAGGGTGCGAAGGTCAACGATTTCAACCTCGATGCCTTCATTGCTCAACACTTCCGCCGCCTCAAGGGCGAGATGGACCATGGCGCCCCAGGTCACAAGCGTGAGGTCACGTCCACCGCGAATGACACCTGCTCGCCCTAATTTGTAGGTGGTCCCAGCAGCGATGTGCTCCGCCACTGTTTCGGTATCCACTTGTTGGTTGATGTTCATGCCCCAGCCTGTTTTACCACCACGCAGACCGTACAGGCCAATGTGTTCCAGCATCAACACCGGGTCGGGCAATTGGGCGCCTTCCATCAAGAGGTCGTAAGCATCCTGAGGAGTTCCCGGTGCCATGACGATGAGCCCGGGGTCGTTCGCAAACCATGCTTCGATCATGTTGGCATGGAAGGGACCTGAGCGAGTTCGAGCGCCTAAGGGGATGCGAATTGTCATCGGGCAATCAGCACCCCATCTCCAACGCAACATGGCGGCATTGTTGACCAGTGCGTTGAAGCCCAGCGCTGCAAAGCCTCCAAATTGTATCTCTACCATCGGCTTCATTCCAGACAGAGCCGCACCGACTCCCGTATGGACGATGACAGCTTCACACAATGGCATGTCGACCAATTTGTCTTCATGTCCTGCGTTTTTGAGGGCCATGTTCATTCCAAATGCCCCGGCAACTTCCATGTCTTCACCAATAAAGACACAATCATCGCCGTGCATGTCTGCAATGTCTGCCATGGCTTGTTGAATCGCACGAGCGTAGGTCCACCCACCTTGTTCAGCATAAGCCCAGGAGCGCTCGCCAAGGGGCAGAGGGCTGTCAATGGGCGCTGTCCTCAATTCGCCATTGATGCGATGAAGGTGGTCGGCATGGGTAGCAGCGTCATGGAGAGAAGTCACACCTTTGGTGACGGTCGAAGGCTCGGGCCATTCCATTTCGTTAACCAAGCGGTGAGCCTCTGCAACAGCCGCTTCTTCTTCTGCCTCCATTGACGAAAGAACACCTTCATCCACGCCCAGGTCGAGCAACAAATTACGGTGCGTTGGAATGGGATCTTTCGCTTCCCAATAATCCAACAAATCTCGGTCAACATAGCCGGGAGGTGTACCGCTTGGGTTACCGAGATAGAGGTCATCGTGATGGTGAGCATGACCGCATCCCCGCATGGTTTCAACGTGGATGAGGGTCGGCCCGCCGCCTGCCATGGAAAATTCTCTTGCCGTCGCCGTTGAAGCATGCCATGCCGCAGGGTCTGAACCATCGATTGTCCATGCTGGGAAGCCCATTGCTTTGGCCTTATCAGCCCATAATTCAACTCCAGATTGTTTCGCTGGAGGTGTGTCGAGCGCAATTTGGTTGTTTTGAAGAATGTAAGCAACTGGAAGGCCTCGTGCGCCTGCTAAGTTCATTGATTCCCAAAACTCTCCGCTTGAAGAAGCCCCCTCGCCAATGCAAGCAACGTGGAAACGGTCCAGGCCCTTTCGCCAAGCGGCAAAGGCCATCCCAGTCATGGTCGCACTGGCGATTGGCAACGGTGCTGTAGGGGGAAGAACGCCGACATGCCATGCCCCAACGTGCAGGTCTCGACCCCCGGCGTCGTCCCACCCTCCGTTTTGGTTGGAACCGACCTTCCCAAGGTTGGCTGCCATGACGTCGAGAGGCGTATCACCCATGGCCAACCCTAAGCCAATATCACGAATCATGGGGGCGACAAGATCACCGTCGTATCCTTCTCCCGGTCGGGCAGTACGAGGTGCGTCCGGTTGACGCTTGAGGGCAGTTGCAACCGCAACAACGCCTTCTTGCCACGTTGAACGGAAGCCTTTCCCTCCAAATCGTCCACCGTCTGGCGTTTCAACACCCTCGCTGAAGATTTCTTTCAGCACGGTATCTAATGCTCGTGTTCGTGTCATCATTTGTTGCCATTCCAAACGCTGGTCCATGGTAATGGCCATGTAATAACTCAGCCGACGGAGCATCAGGCGCATGTCGACTAAGAAATGCGTGCGGCGACGTTCAAGCATCAATTCCATACTGCGACGTGGAATGACTTCACGTTGCAATTCATCGGCAAGCGTCTTGCTCATCTGTTTCTTGAGTCCACGTTCGATGGCCTCAAGGAAGCGTTCCGAGAAGGTTAACCACGAAGGCCCTTCAAAGGTGTCGGGTTCTTGCTCAATCAGGTGGTCCCAGATGTTTGAAACCAAGTGCAGATGAGCATCGTGCTGTTGAGCGACAAAGGAAAGAAGTTCAGATTTTGCAGCCCCTTTTGGCAGCGGTTGCACGAAGTCAAGTGGCTTTTCAGGACGCCATTTGGAACCAAAGATTTCGGGTAAATCGCCTTGCGTCACCGTTCCCACCACGTGGGGGCAGGGGATGTGAGGTTTCAATGCTCTCATTCAGGGGTATGGTCTCCAAGCACCGGTCATTCCTCTTCATCAGCGGGCAGGGCTTGAAGGACATCGTTAATCAGGCCTGATGCATCTTCCACTTGCGTCAACAAGGTGAGGTCTGAAAGGGCACCAGGACGCTGGAGGGCCTGCATCAATTCATGGATGAGTTCTGATGTTAGTCGGGTCAATTTGAGAGTTTCTGGGTCAATACCCACCTGCTCGTTTTCCTCCAGCAGCGATATGTATTCTGGGCGCTCATCAAGTATCTCATCCATCGAACCCTCAATCGCTTCTGCGATGTCTTCGGCCTGACGCTCAAGAATATCTTCCATTGAATCTGAAATCTTCTTGTTCCCCGTGGAGGCAGTTGCGCCCTGCCCCAGAGTTGCACCTTTGTTGAGATCACTGATACTCGGCGCTTTTGCTTCGTTCGCCTTTGCTGGTTTGGGCACTCCTTCTTGAGTTGAACCGACCAATTGATTCAAGGCCAAGCGAACCAGTTCCGTCATCATTCCAGACGATATATTCGCGTCCTTATCCTCTTCATCAAGGTCGCTTTCAGCCTCCATCTGGGAGCGAATGCCGGCGACAAAGTCATCGTCAATATTTCCTGCCTCTACCAGCCTTCTCAGCATGGGCAGCGCCCACTTGCTGTCGTTCATGGTCATGTTGACATTGAAACCTTGACCTCCAAAGGTGCCGGCTTGTGGTGCAGCAATCTCGGCGGGAGGAGTGACAAATTGTTTCGAGGCATGGCGGCGGATTTGACTTACCAGCATGTTCATGTCAATCGGCTTACCAATGACCTCTGAAACGCCAGACATGGCTGCAGAAGAAAGGAAATCTGGGGCGGTCGTACGCGAAAGAACCACCGTTCTCGAGGTATTACGGAATTTGGGGTTTGCGTTCAACGTTTGGCATACGTCCAATGCGCTTCCCTGTGACCACTCCGCCTCGAAGAGCACCACGTCAGGTAAGACGCCCAAGGCGGTGGCTTCAGTTTGTCCAAGAGTGCTCAGTCGGGTGACTTCGAAGCCTTCTCGCTCGAAGGTGTTCGCCAATAAGTTGCGGCGTCCTTCGTTTTCATCAGCGATAATGAGCGTAGCGATATGCACTCCTCCCTACAAAGAGCAGGACATGAGTGGCTATCAACCTCACCCCCAAGAAGCGAGGGATGTCCTTCTTTCGAGGCTGTTCAAGTTCAATCGAATGGTGGAGTTTCGGTCAAACAATTTCTTCTGGTGCTGCCTTGTTCCAAGCGATAATACCGCCTTCAAGGTTGTAGAGATTCTTGCCGTCCCATCCCGCTTTGATCAGTTCAATCGCAGCCAATTGAGACCTCATCCCGGACTTGCAATGGATCACGATGTCTGAGTCTTTGGGTATTTGCTCCGCTACTGAAAGTACTGCGGTGTGAGAGATTTGGAGGTCACAGGAAGCAACGTGAGCTTGCTGATATTCACCATCAGAGCGGACATCAAGAATGAATGGAGCCCATCCAGATTCCCTTCGTTGAAGAAATTCAGCCATGGGCAATTGATTGAACATGGATGAAGGACTGTCGGATGAGGATTTTTGTTCTTTCGGCTTCGCTGGAATGGCAGAAGGCTCGCACCATTGCTCATCAGTGAGCATTTTGGCCACCCGCTTGAGGTCGCGAACGGGTGCTCGCTCGGGGTCTGCTTCAAAGGAAAGGTGTGTGAAGGTCATTTCCAATGCATCGTAAACCAGCAGTTTCCCGTTCAAGGAAGGGGGTAAGTCAAGCATTAATTTGATTGCTTCTGTTGCTTGTAGCGTTCCGACCATGCCCGGAAGAATACCAAACACGCCTGCTTCTGCACAACTCGGAACCGCTTCGGCCGGCGGCGCTTCGGGGAAAAGGTCGCGGTAACGTGGCCCATCTTGGTAACCAAACACCGAAACTTGGCCTTCAAAACGAAATATAGAACCGTAGACCCAGGTCAAATTAAGGATCGAGCATGTATCATCAATCAGATAGCGAGTTGGTAAATTATCCGTCCCGTCAACCACAACATCCCATCCGTTTCCAAGGATTTCAAGTGCATTTTCTGGCCGCAAACGAGTTGGAAAGATTTCAACGGTGATGTTTGGGTCGATGGCCTCAAGAGAGGCTTTGGCAGAATCAACCTTCAGTGCGCCAATATCTGAAGTTGAGTGCAGAATCTGGCGTTGAAGATTGCTGAGATCCACTCGGTCGTTATCCACCAATCCAATTCGGCCCACGCCGGCAGCAGCGAGATACAGAGCTACTGGCGAGCCTAATCCTCCCGCCCCAATCACAAGCACGCTCGCATCCGTCAACCGTTGCTGGCCTTCAAGCCCAACATTCGGGAGCGAAAGGTGACGAGCGTGACGCTCGAGGTTGACCATGAATGGCGCAGGCGCCACTCCTCCATGAATGAAGCGGCCTCAGTGGACGTTCTCTTCGAGCCACTTTTCAACATCAATCGCAGCAGCGCAACCCAAACCCGCAGCAGTAATCGCCTGCTTGTAACGGGTGTCAACAACGTCCCCAGCAGCAAAGACTCCGGGGACTGAGGTCATGGTGTGTTCTTTGTGAACGATGTATCCGTTCTCGTCGGTTTCAACTTGCCCACCAAGGAATTGTGTAATGGGTGTGTGCCCGATGGCGATGAAGGCTCCCGTCGCTTCAATGGTCTCAGTTGAGCCGTCCTGTGTATTTTCCAGTACTGCGCCTGTCAATCCTTTTTCATCTGCCAGCCACTCTTTGACTTGGCGGAAAGTTCTGATCTCAATCTTGGGGTGATTGGCTGCACGTTCGTACATGATGGTTGATGCTTTGAAGACATCCCTGCGGTGAATA
>Ga0222715_10000594_pt1 | contig 36198 bp, 29 predicted proteins | sample C33_9DmetaG_FD_165056 | JGI IMG/M metagenome (GOLD analysis project Ga0222715, IMG submission 165056) | Estuarine water microbial communities from San Francisco Bay, California, United States - C33_9D | ecosystem: Environmental > Aquatic > Marine > Unclassified | place: USA: California...
GGCTTCATCGGCTATTTTGGCGGCAAAAGAGGACTTAATTTCATTTTGCAACGACATACCGTCTCGCATGATCTCGCTTGGAGGTGGGTGCAAGGACATCCAAATCCGAGAGATTTCAACCTCACTTGGACCCATGATGATCGTCCACCTCCTTGTTGACTGCCGTGACGCTATGGGTGCGAATGCCGTCAACACGATGGCCGAGCGTGTTGCTCCGCAACTTGAACAACTCACTGGCGGACGAGCCCATCTTAGAATCCTATCAAATCTCGCAAGCCATCGACTTGCACGTGTTGAAGCCACCTTTACCCCCGAAGAGATGGCCTCAAATGGAGAACGTGAAGACGGTCTTGCAGTGATTGAAGGCATTCTCGAAGCACAAGCCTTTGCAGTGAGTGACCCGTACAGGGCTGCAACGCATAACAAAGGCATCATGAACGCCATTAGCAGTATCGCCCTGGCATGTGGACAAGACTGGCGTGCGATTGAAGCAGGATGTCACGCCTATACGTCTCTTGAGCACGGTCAATACACCTCCATGTCAACGTGGACACAACATGAAGACGGAGACCTCGTTGGTTCGATGGTCTTGCCCATGGCAGTAGGCATTGTTGGTGGAGCCTCCAAGGTACACCCTGCTGCGAAGGCGAATCTAGCCATCCTCGGCGTCACATCAGCGCAGGAATTGGCTGGAATCATGCTGTGTGGTGGCCTCGCACAAAATTTGGGCGCATTACGAGCCCTGTCTACAAAGGGTATCCAAGCAGGTCACATGAAACTCCATGCAAAAAACATGGCTGTGAGTGCCGGAGCAGTTGGCGATGAGATAGAAATCCTCGCTACACGAGTTCAGGCCTACGAAGGTGCCCGCACTCAATCAATGGTCGAAGCATGGCTCAAAGAGATGCGTTCGTGATAAGTTCATTCTTCTTCACTTACTGGAAGGGAAGCCTGAATTGTACCTGAATCTTCACTTTCTTCCTGAAGAATTTGTTTTCGTTCACCAAGTTCATCCAAGAGCCCGGAGGATTGAACTTGTTCTCGAAACCACGCCTTTACCTTTTTCCGGTCAGTGTGAGGACAACCAAAGGCTTCTGAGAAACGACGGGTTGTAGAGAGGCGACGTGTATTTCCATCTTTGCGCCGATCTACCATGCCGAGTTGGGCCAATTCACGAACATAATCGTACGCTTTTTGCCCCAATAATTCCACAAGCCGTGACTGCGGCATTGGCTGGTGATAGGCAATCAATGCAGCAGCCTTGAGCAACTTAGGCGGCATGTCGGTTTTAGCATCCTTTGGAAGATGTGATGCAATACTCGGTTTGACCTCAAGAGCCCAACGTTCACCCACTGCTGCAAGTTGCAGGGACCCGACCTTACGTCGTTTGATGGTAGCTTGAAGGGAATAGAGACAATCGAGCATTTCATCCTCGTCATAGCCCAATGCCTGGGATAACTCACCAGTGGACATGGATTTACCGGAACTAAACAAGGTCGCCTCAATAAGCGTTTCAAGTGGCAATTCTGTCATCATTTCACCTCCTTATTCAACCAGCCATTCGTGGTCGCTGAAATCTGATTCTGAAGGTGCTTCCTCCAGACGCTCTTTCTCTGCGATAGCATCCAAGCGAGCCTGCCGCCGAGTCGCCTTCTCTTCTGCTACCCGTGCACGCTCAGCAATGGCTTCCATTCGGTGCACAGAGCCTGTAGCATCACCCTCAATGCCGTCTGAATCTTCAGCCATCAAGGACTCAATTTCGTCCAACACTTCTTGAAAGTTATCAAGATTTGGCCAAAGATCTTCGATCATAATGGCTTCGAGTGCCTCACCATCTTGAGAGATACTTGCCATGCGGCGATGGGTCAGAAATAATCCAGCGATGAAGGAAGCAACGAATGCTTCACTGTCAGGATCGTGGAGTTGGTCGCCAAAAGTCGAGGTGAGGATCGGTTTGAGTTTCACCATCACATCAACGAGTCGTACTGAGGACGAACCAGCTTCCTCGCAGGTGGATTTGAGTGCTCTCCAACAACGCTCAATATCCCCTTCAAGGTCTTCATTGTGCATGCGACCTCCAACATTGGCAAGGTATTCACTGAGTTCACGTTGATGTTCAATTCGGTTCAATTCACGTTGCTGCAAGGCTTCCGCATCATCTGCTGCATCCTTGAATGCTGTCAGCAATTCACCAAGGGTCACCGGCCTGCCCTCATCACGGCGAACACGTCCGTCAAATAACGAGGGTAAGATTTCGTCAGCCTCGCCTTCGAGAATGGATTGTGTGAAGAAATAGGCCTCATCGTCATAGTCCGATTCCCAACCAAAGCCAAGGTCCTCTTCCCATGTATCCTCTTCATCTTGCAGTTGTATTCGGTCAAACAGCGTAGCTGATTGCTGGTGCAACACCTCCCACGAAAGTCGAATTAATCTTCCACAAGCAGGTAAATCGAGGTTTTCATCATCCTTCACGCGTAGAGCGAAGACATTCAAAAATGCGGAAAGGTCAACATTCCAAGGGTCAAATTCTTCCTCTCGGACCAGTGAAAGTACCAACGCAACCGAGCGGTCAAAGGGGTCGTGAAGACTTTGATGCTCCGCTTCCTCAGTACCTGCGATGCTCACAATTCGCTGACTGAATTGTTCAGCATCTTGGCGCTCTTCACCCGATGCAAGGAGCTGGTCGATGATGTCCTGTTGGAGGAACCATCGGTCAAGAACACCTTGTTGTTCAGCCACACAATCACCTCATGCCTCTTCCACTGATTCAATCGTTGCTTCTTCCGTGGAGTCATCATCCACGAGTTGATTGGCAACTTCTGCTCGCTCATTGATGTCCTCTGTCGTTTCCTGAGTTCGCTCAACCAGGCCGCCGAGGGCGGGTTCTTCTGGTGTTGAAAGGTGTGGTAGCAAACCTCCCAGACTTTGAGGCACGGCGAGGTCATCGGGAACCCGAGGCATGTCTTCTGTGGCCAAGACAGCATCTTTGATACGCGTTTCATTCTTGTCAGCGTCTTTCTGAGCCTCCTTAAGGGCGGCTTCACCAAGTGCAATCGCCCGTTCTCGGTCGAAATCAAGGATACGGCGACTGCATCCATCTCCACCGTGAGTGATGCCGATGTGATGGTCTGCCAATTTGAGCGATACTTTACGCAAGGTCACCATGATGAATTGAGCCCGCTTGCTGCGCTGACGGCACATCTTTGCGATTCGTTCTGCGTTGTAAGCGTCGAGATTCTGGTCAACTTCGTCAAAGTAGTAAAACGGACTTGGATCGTAATCCTGAATGGCAAAGATGAGTGCAAGAGCAGCCATCGATTGCTCGCCGCCAGAAAGTTGTTGCCGGCTGACCTTGGATGATTTGCCTCGTGGCTGGGCCCAAAGTTCGAGCCCTGCCTTGAAGGGTTCGTCTGGATTTTCGAGGAAGAGTTCCCCTCGTCCACCATCGGAGAGTTCCTTGTAGGATTCTTTGAAATTTTCATTCACTTGTTCGAGCACGTCGATCAGGCGTTCCTTACGCTGAGATTCCAATTGTTCTGTAACATCAATCAAATCTTTTCTGCGCTTTTGGAGTGTTGCAAATTCATCCTTCATCAAGTCCAAACGTGCTTGACATGTTTCATATTGCTCAATGGCCATCATGTTGACGTTTCCAAAGCCTTCCATACGACGCTGCAGGTGGCGTAGCTTTCGTTCAACTTCTGCCACATTCCCGAGGTTTTCAGGCATAGCAGTAAGGGAAAGCCCCGCCTCAATCAACTCTTGGCCCATCAATTGAAGTTCACTCTCCCGTTCTGTGATGGTGCGGATGAGTTCGTCGGCCAAGCGACGGTTGTTCTGGGCCTTTGAAAGGCGTTCTTCATTTCTGACGCGTAGTGTGGCGCGCTGTTCGGTCAATTCTTGACGCTCATCTTCGAGGCCTTGGTTTTCCTCAAGGTAAACGGCTTGCTCGTCTTTCTTGGCTTTGAGTGAAATCTGATCGGTTGCTAGTTCTGCTTGCAAATTATCAACACGTTCACTGCGTGCGAGGGCTGCGGCTTCAAAGGCTGTGACTCTGGCATCAATCTCGTTGACGCGGCGCAGAAGCAGTTCTTCATGCGCTGCTCCGTTGGAGATGGCTTCCTCAGCTTTTTCCTTGACGCCTGTGGCACTGACTCGCTTCAAATTTGCAGCATGCATTCGCTCGCGTAGGTGTTCAGGGCTGGCATCTTCGAGTTGTTGCTGTGCTGAACGTTGGGCTTCAACGGCCGCCTCGTGTTGCTGCTGAGCTTCATCATGCGAGATGAGAGCCTTTTGTGCATCGATACGAAGTTGTTCCAATTTGTGCTCGAGGCCTGCACAGACCTCTTGCGCTTTCTTGTAGGCGGCGTTGATTTGTTTCTTTTCGGCGTTCATTTCTCGAACGGCGGTAGCGTGAGTATCATCGACCATTGCATTGATTTGTTGCCGGAGGCGTTGTTGGTTTTCCCTCGCTTCGCGAAGTGCTGCACGGACAGTTTCTTCCATCAATTCGTAACGCTGAACTTCGGCAGTGTATTTCTCAACATCCGATGCCCCTTGGATGCGTCCACCAAAGGAAATCGACATCTTTCGTTGTGAACCTCCGACCATGGCGCCGCCTGCTTCGGTCAAGTCACCACGCAAGGTGACGAGGCGCACACCACCCATGTGCTTCCTTGCGGTCGCCATCGAATCAACCAGGAGCGTGTTTCGCAACACAAAACGTACGGCAATATCGATGCGTGGGTCATAATCGAGAAGTTCGTGAGCAAAACCGATCACTCCAGGCTTACGGGCAGTCATCACGGACTTACCGCCTGCCCGGGTATTGTTGAGTTTATTGAGAGGAAGGAAGGTGGCACGGCCAGCCTTGTTGGACGCTAGCCAGCGAATCGCTTGTGCGGCGTGCTCGTCGGATTCAACGACAACTGATGCCATACCAGCACCGATAGCCGTTGCAAGAGCAAGTTCGTGACCGTTGTCTTTTGGAGCACATAATTCCGCAATGGTGCCGATGATGCCTTCCAATTCTCCTCGGTCTCGAGCAGCGATAACGGCACTCGCACCGCCCGCTAAGCCCTTCGCTCCGGACTTTTGTTCCATTTCCGCTTTGGCGAGATTCAACGCACGCTCTGCTTCGCGGAGCTTGACCTCGACACGTGTTCGGTCTTCTCCAAGTTGAGCTTCTGCTTGTTGGGATTTGTTCAAAGCCGCAGCGAGGGCTTCTCGGTCGTATTCGGGTGCATCTTCTTTCAATTGCTGACCACGAAGGTCCAATTCGCCCAATGCTAGACGGAGTTCCTCCACCTCTTCTTGAGCGCTCGCAAGTTGTCCGCCAATCAGTTCGGCTTCGAGAGCAAAACGGTCCACGTCGGATTGGGCAGAGGAGAGGGACTCCTGACTCGCTTCAACCTTGGACTGTGCATCAGTAAGGGCATTAGCTAAATCTTGATTCTTTTCACCCGCCGATTCCAAGGCATGGCGAATGTTGACTTCTTCATCCTGAGCCTCTTTCAAATCCCTCAAGGCAGATTCGAGAGCATCATTCGCTGAACGAAGTTCATTTTGGAAGCGTTCAAGTTCTCCCTTGGCTTCTGTGCCTTGTTCAACCGTACTGCTCAATTCGATGGCTTCGTCCTCGTCTTCACGCTCAGCATCGCTGATTCGGTCGGTATTCAGTTCAATTCGAACTTGAAGTTCTTGGATTGCCTTTCCGAGTTCTGAGGTTTCCCCACCGGTCAATTTGTTGATCTCTTGTTGGAGTTCTGAAATCTTGTCGTCGAGTTCAAGGAGTAACTTTTCGCTTACAGTGTGCTCGTCAATGAGGTGTTGGCTTTCCGAAAGGTATCGGTCACGCTGCTCCACATGGAAATCCAATTCATTCTTCATGCTCGCATATCGCGATTGGAGAAGGAGGGTGTTGGTGCGTTGTATTTCATCAGCGACATCCTTGGCCTTTTGAGCCACAACCTTCTCCTTTTCCAGCGTCGCAAGCCGGTCGAGTTGTTCCTTTTCCAATAAACCAATTCGCTCAAGATAAGTTTCCACCATTTCTTTTTGCTTGGTTGCTTTGCGGATTTCATCGTCATAAGATGTCACTCCTGCAACATTATCGAGGACCTTACGGCGTTCGTTGGCGGTCATTTTAGCCAGGCTGGTCACGTCACCTTGGAGGACGATATTGTATCCGTCTGGACGTGCATTGGCGGCACCGAGGAGACGATGAAACACCTTCTGCGTACTTTCCTCTCCGTTGAGCTGGTAGGTCGTGACTGGATTGTTTGATGCTGTCAGTCGGATGCGTCGCGACATGCGAATTTCCTCTTTATCCAAAGGCAGTCGGCGACGGCCATTACCTATGACTGGATTGGCAAAAACAAGCGTTACGCTGCAATCGCGTGCAGGCTTGGAGTTTTTTCCGCCATTGAAGATGAGGTCTGCTGAATTTTGAGCGCGAATAACACGGTTGGATTTAGGGCCCAGCACGAATTGAATCGCATCTCCACAATTCGATTTCCCTGAACCATTAGGTCCAGTAATCGCCGTGAAACCGCGGTCAAGAGGTACCGTAACCTCGCCCTTGAACGATTTGAAATTATTCACTTCAAGTGATTTTAGATACATCCCTATCCCTCTCAGTAAGGAAACAAGCCCCTACCTTATTTCTTGCACCCGTTCCTTACAGGCTTTAAAGAATGCGAATAATCACGGCTCAGTCACGCGGTTTTCAGACCCCTAGAAGCGAAGCCGAAGAGGGTTCAAAAGACGCCTAATTGATTGCATTTCTTACACCCTGCACCTTGACAATAAGGGCAGGTGGCCATCACGAGAATTTTACTTCGGCGGCGTTTCATTGCGAGATTTTTATCGCGTTGAAGGAAACGGGAGCGTTCGACTCGATCCAATGCCTTCTCGTCATGCTTCTCTTTGCTGAATGAACCTCGGAATACTCCTGCTTTTTGTCGCCTTCGCTCTAATTTGTCACGGGTTTGAACAACAGCTTCTGCCTCCCAATATTTTGGCCCACGCATGAGGAATGCCCCAAGGGCAGCGAACGATATTTGAACAATCCACGGAGAAATTTCGAACGGGAAGAAATCCGCAAGTGATTCGGAGGATGCAGAAGATGGCAGGACGCCTAACCGGTCCAATATCGCCAGTGAAAAGAACATACAACCAACGATGAACCCTGCTTTTCGCAAACGCTTGGCCCAGGCTTTGTTCTGTGGCAATTCCAAACGCCCAGCAAGCAGGATAACCAATCCTTCAGCAAGCATCAACAAGTCCGCTCCGGACCATTCACCTTGTTCACCGAGACAAAAGGAGGTGTTCATGGTCTCGAGGTCGTTTTCAATGGTCTCAAATCCACAGGCGGGGTCTGCCATCATCATCACATCGAGTTTGTACCCTTCCGCTCCGTTGACCGCCATTGGCGCTACAGCACCGAATTGAACATTGGCGAGGACAAACAGGACGATGGCTCCACCGACGACTGTTCCTAGGATTCTACGCATCGCTCGCCCCATCCTCAACCAAAGGAATGGACTTCATAGTGATATCGCGAAGCAGAAGCATCTCAAGCTAGCCATCAGCATGAAGAAGGATGAGGTTGAGGCAGGAGCATCCCGAGGTTTTGACATGGCCCACATCGTCATCATCGGCAGCGGAATTGCCGGACTTTTTGCAGCAGGCACGCTTGCTGATGCTGGTCACCGAGTCACCGTTGTCACCAAGCAGCGAACGAAGGATTCCTCCACCAATTGGGCGCAGGGTGGAATCGCTGCCATTTTAGACAAAACCAATGCTGATGAAATGGAAGCACACGTCCGAGATACTCTTGCATCAGGTGACGGCCATTGTGATGAAGCAACGGTCCGAGCCATTATTTCCGATGCAGGCGAGCGGATTCGGGATTTGATACGGATTGGGGTTGAATTCGAAAAAGAGGTTGATGGCTCATTTTCCTTGGCCAAGGAAGGCGGTCATTCAACACCGCGTATTCTTCATGCAAAAGACGCTACAGGGAAGGAAATTGAGCGGGCGCTTTCGGCTTATGCAGAGGCCCATGAAATGATCAAATTGCGCCCCAATACCTTGGCCATTGACCTCATTCAACGAGTCCACAGCCAACCAGAACAAGGCATCGCAGGCGTATGGTGCCTTGACCAAGTGAGTCAAGAAGTTCTGACCATCGAAGCCGATGCAATCATCCTTGCAACCGGTGGTGTTGGACGCTTATGGAAGCAAACAACCAATCCCTCAGTTGCCACAGGCGATGGTTTAGCGATGGCCTATAGAGCGGGTGCTTGCGTGAAAGATTTGGCCTTCATTCAATTCCACCCCACTGCGTTACATTCGTCATATGCGCGTCCTTTCCTCATCAGTGAAGCCTTGCGTGGCGAAGGTGCAGTTTTACTTGATCATCAAGGCCTAAAGGACTGGAAGCACGCTTGCTTGGAGGCAGAGAATAATGGAAACGACGCCCCCTCCCCAGAAGGATATTCTTTCACCTATGATCATTCGCATCACGGGTCAATGGCCACCCGAGATATTGTTGCAAGAGCCATCGATCAGCAACTCAAGAAAAACGCTCAAACACACGTCTACCTCATTACCTCACATCTCGATATCCACCTCCTCAAGGATAAATTTCCGACCATCACCAAGCGCCTGGCAATGGAAGCGATGGAAATCGGAAAAGACCCCATTCCCGTTGTACCCGCTGCCCACTACATGGTAGGGGGCATACGAGTGGACGAAATTGGACGAGCCTATGTGCGGGACCAAGAAGAAAACATGCCACATCTCTATGCCATTGGCGAGGTCGCCTGTACCGGCATGCATGGAGCCAACCGGCTTGCATCAAACAGTTTACTGGAGGCAGTGGTCTATGCACACCGTGTTGCAACACATTTGATTCAATCTCCCCCTGAAGTCTATGAAGGCACACATCCGACGTGGCGAGCTGATGGTACAACCAATCTTGAGGAACATGCAACGGTGGCTCACGACCGTATGAGTTTGGTCAATACCATGTCACAAGAAGTAGGTATTGTTCGTACCAATCAACGCCTCAAACGAGCAAAACGTCGCCTCTCACTCTTTGAACAAGAAATTGACCTCATTTGGAGAGCATCCCGACCCGCCCGAGAGATTGTGGAGTTACGCAACCTCGCCCTTATTGGAGGGCTTGTCGTTGAGGATGCCTTGGCCCAAAATGCCAATGCTGGATTGCATTACAACATTGACCTCATCAAGGATGACAAGCGAGAATGAGCGAGGTCATGAGTTGATTCACGGGCACCTCGAGTCCGTGATTTTCTGCTAAACGGACAATTGCTTGGTTTAGCGATGCAATTTCCGTTGCCTTTCCTCGCTTGATGTCTTGGAGCATGCTGCATGAATTTTCACTCGTCGTCTCAAGGACGTGGCGAAGTTGCTGTTCAAAACCGACTTCATCAACGACATTGATGCGTTCCAATCGAGCCACCTTTGCCGCCTCCCTGTAAATGGTCATGCAAGCATCGAACAATCCGGGGGCGAGAAGGGCTCCGTTTTTCACACCGGCTAAGGCAGCCAGGGGGTTAATGGATAAATTCAGCATGACTTTGCCCCAAATCATTTCGGCGGCATCATTCATCAGTACCGGCGAAAGACCTGCAGAATCAATTGCCTCAAGGAGACTCTCCACCACCTCAGCCGAAGGTCCAAAAGGTGTTGAAGCAATGTGAAGTTCGCCTTTTCCGGCCCAATGAACGGTTCCATCGCTTTCTTTGTAGGCACCATGCGTAGTGGTTGCGGCAAGCGTCCGATGTTGGCCAATGTGTTGAGCAAGAGTTTGGACATGGCCGAGTCCGTTTGAAACGGTCAATGCGATACCTGTTTTCTTAAGCAAGGTTTCAGCCAGTGGGGCAAGGGTAGCCACATCGTAGGCCTTACAGGCGATCATGACGATGTCTGTGCCACCTAGAAGTTCCTCAGGAAGTGGTAATTCTTCAACCGAATGCAAAAAGCGTTGTGAGGGTTGTGAATCAATATTGAAACCATTGACTTGAAGGCCCTCAAGAAGGACTTGAGCGCCACGTTCTCCTCTTCCGTGGAGGTGGATTTCATGAAGGGTTTGTGCTAGTGACGCCCCAAGTAGAGTTCCTATCGAACCGATTCCAAGAATGGAAATACGCATAGAAATACCTCATGGATAACTGGCCAAGTGGAGAACTACCGTGCCCGCATCGTAGGTCACCCACATGGTTGCTAGCGGTTCTTGAGGTGGTGAAAGGGTCAATGCAGTGCTGCCTGGCGCGAGTGATGAGCCATCCCAATCATGTGTCCAGTCATCTCCAAACCCTCCTTCTCTTGCCAAACGGAATGGTATTGACTCGTTGGTTGGATTGTGGAAGGTGATTGAATCCATGCCGCCATTGATGAAGGTGCCCTCGTAGGCAATCGCCCAAGGCGTGGTCCAAAATCGGGTGGTTGAGTTCATCCATGTCACAAGGAGTTCGGGGCCCTCCATGACTGTAAAATTCAATCGAGGGTAGGGGGAGAATGTGTCATCACACACGGTGATATTGGCCCCATTCTCTACGTGAAGGGTCAAATTTTGATCCCCATCAATGACTGGAAGTGAGCCTACTGAGCGAATGCTTGTATCCCACACCCAAGCACCATCTGAAGGTCGGGCGGGTGGACTGACACTGGCGTTGATGGGGCAGAATGCTTCATTCTCTAGCAAGACCCCTCCCTCGCTCAACAGAGCCCCCCATGACTGAGAATGATTGCCGGTAATAACCCAGCCTTCTTCTGGAACGTAGGCGACACGGGGTCCTTGAGCGGGCAATAGCGGCTCAAAGGTGTCGTTGTTGATGTGGAGAGTGGCCATGCTCGGTTCAAAGACAAGTGGGTCAAGACCGCGTAGGCAAAATACATCTGGAGCCTCAAGGTACGATGCATTCATGCCAATTTGGTTGTCGATTTGAACGAGATTAGTTTGGAGTCCCTCGAGTTGAGATTCCATGACACTTATGTTGAGTTCATCGGATTGGATGATATCGCCATAAAGATCAACGCAACGCAATACCGCATCTCCAGATTCAACGTCATACCATGTCTCAGACGGTACAACTTCGAGAGCCGGGCGGACCTGCATGGGCTCGACATAGTAATCATCATTCATTTCAACGACGTATGAGAAGTTGGCAGCAGTTGGTGCCAGTGGGCCGCTCCAGGTGAGATTGACCCAGAATACGGCTGTTCGTTGAGGCAAGAGGTCTGACCCACAACCAAAGCCATTGAACTGGCGGGTTGATTCGCCATCACAATCCCATTCAACTTCCCAGTTCGTTCGTTCTTGTTCAAAGAGAGCATGTATGGCGTATGGTTGGCGTAAGGATGACGGATTTGTAATACGGACTTCGTTATGCGAAGTCCACGTCATGTTGTCATCAACTACTGCCAACTCAGGCGAGAGGAGGGTGTAAGACATCTCAGCGTCCCATGATTCGTCGTGAAGAACGGGTTGTTGAGCAGGCAACAAGAAAAGGAAGATGATGAGCAAGAGCATCCCCATCTTTCGATGATCTTCTTCGCTCAAGCCCGATGTCTCGTCCAAAATGAGTGGAATACGGATGTCGTTGCCAAAGAAAAAGAGAAGCGGTAACAAGAGCGCCAAGACAAGATACCACAGCGAAAAGCCAGCGAAAACATCGAATAAATATGCGAAAAGGAGAATGGTCACAAAGAGAAGGCTCTGGGTGCTTGAGCTCCTCGCATCAAAAAGACCCATTCTCGCAATCAACAGTCGACCTCCTGGGAAGGTTGGAATTGGCAAAAGAGAAATCCAAGAGAATAAAATCAGCATTCCGCCTGCATGAACCCATGGATGAGCCCAAGCCATGCGAATCATGGAATCCTCGGCGATGAATTCTGTTGCGATGAGACTCAGGAATACGGGTGAGACCGTGATCAGTGGCATGGTTGTTGACTCAAGGTATTCGGGCGTGAGGCCGATGCCCAGCATGAGGAGGATAATTCCAGCAACTGCGAGAACAAGTGGGACTGAAAGAGCAGTATGCCCCAACGCAGCCCTGTTGGGCCACGGACGTGCATCCATTCTTGGCATGGTCGGAATCAGGAGGATGCCGAACGGCCAAAAGAGCCATTCTGCTGGGAACAGTCCCAAGGCATACAGGGCGATGGTGAAATCGGGAACCGGCATGATGTGCCCGCTACGAACACCAAAGCGACGAGCGATGCGTCGTTGAAGGAACGATGCCAACAGCAAAACAGCAACGATGGGCAAGGTATAGCCAACGAGGGCATCGACGAATGAAGAAGCATGAAACCAACCACCTTCGGGGCGAACGGATTGCATCCAGACATCGCCCGCAAGGGTGAGCGTCAAGAGAGAAAGCATCCAGAAGAGAAGGACGTTGTTGAGGCGAGGAAATTGGCGCTCCGGGGCAGGGAAAACGGTCAACACCCAATCATCATCACGAGTTAATTTCGTCATCCAACCCAATCGTTCGAGATGCTTATTGATGGTACTCAATTCATCATGTATGTCCTCGCCTTCCATGGGCATGATGCACCATGATGGCCACCTGCCACCGTTTTCGCTGAGAATATGAACGTAGGTTGAGAGGATGGACTCAAGCAAATCATGCTGTGACCAAGCACGCTTGTGATGCGGCAGTGAATCTTCTACGGTGAGGGACTCGTCCATTCATCTGCCCCCCTTGTCAAACCGGTGAGGCCCATCCCCCATGAATCCCTCGTTGAGGAAAGGCTCACTTATTCTTGAACCGCTTCAAGCGGAAGGTCTCTTCTCGCTCCATTTCTTCAAGGCGAAGTTGGATGAAGACCCTCGCTTCTTCGAGTTCTGGAATGACCTTGAATTCCAAAGCATTGACACGCCGTTTGGTGGCCTCAATTTCAGCCAGAAGGCGCTTCAAAGTGGCTTCCATTTCAGAAGCCTTCACGATTTTTTCAATCAATTCACTGAAGGAATCGCTTGCCTCATCGATGTAGGGCGAGGAACCGATAAATCCGATACCTCGCTCTGCAAAGGTCGACTTGAGATTGGTTCCCGTGACGCTGGGAACGACGACACCCATGATGTTACGGCGCTCAACTTCAACCTCGGGATGCGCTGAGTTAGCAATGGCGGCGGCTCGAACGGCCAAACCACCTTCAATGGCATTGGCGAGGTCAATCCGTGTTTTTGCCAACGAGTAGGCTGCGGTTAGATCTCGCTTTGCTTCAATCATTTCTGCGAGAAGTTGCCTGAATTCGTGAAACAATCCGTCTCGCTTCATTTTCAGAAGTTTGTAACCGTTTTTGGTTTGTTTGATACGCCCCTTGAGCTTGATGAGTTCGCTGCGGGTTGGTTTAATGTCCAATGCCATCGATCTCACCTCGTTCTTTGTTCACCGTTGTCGTTCACTCGCGGTTGTCAGGGTGGTACTTTTCAATCCACTTTTGGTCAAGACGAACGAGATATTTGGTATCGATGGATGACATCAACGTCCAACACAAATCAAGCGTTTCCTCAATTGAACGGTCCTCATCACGAGTTTGGCGAAGGAACTTGTCTTCAAAGACGCCGGAGAAGTCAAGCAATTGCTTGTCACGCTCGTTGAGTGCATCTTCACCAACAATGGCGACGAGCCCACGAAGTTCACGTCCTTGGGCGTACGCAGCGTACATCTGGTCGGAAACGGACTTGTGGTCTTCACGAGTGGTCTTCTCTCCGATACAGGAACCCATCAGTCGTGAAAGAGATGGCAGAACGTTGATCGGCGGATAGATACCCTGTTGGTGCAATTCACGGGAAATCACAATTTGGCCTTCAGTGATGTAACCAGACAAATCCGGGATTGGGTGAGTGATATCGTCACCAGGCATGGTTAGAATTGGGAATTGTGTGATTGAACCCTTCTTTCCTTTCACGATACCTGCACGCTCGTAGAGCATGGCCAAGTCAGTATACATGTAACCGGGGTAACCACGACGGCCGGGAACTTCTTCACGGGCTGCACCGATTTGTCGCAGTGCATCGCAATAGTTGGTCATGTCAGTGTAAATGACCAGAACGTGGTAGTCCTTCTCAAAGGCGAGGTACTCAGCGGCCGTAAGGGCGAGACGAGGTGTAATGATTCGCTCAACAGCAGGGTCGTCGGCAAGGTTGACGAACAACACAGCGTTTTCGAGGGCACCGGTTCGTTCCAAATCAGAACGGAAGAAATTGTATTCTTCAGCGGTGATTCCCATAGCACAGAACACAACAATAAATTCTTCATCAGAATCCTTGAGTTTGGCTTGACGAGCAATTTGCAACGCAATGTCGTTGTGCGGAAGACCAGATGCTGAGAAAATCGGCAACTTCTGCCCACGCACGAGACTCGTACAAAGGTCGATGGCTGAAACACCCGTTTGAATGAAATCATTTGGGCTCTGTCGGCTGTAAGGGTTGATAGCAGCACCAATGATGTCTGCTTTCTCGTCAGCAACGATTTCAGGTCCACCGTCACGAGGACGTCCTGCACCGTCGAGAATTCGTCCGACGAGATCGGTACTTACGGGGAGTTTGAAAACATCGCCCATGAAGGTAACACCGGTTTCTCGGTTGATTTTGGCAGTTCCTTCAAACACTTGGACAATCACCAAGTCGTCGGAAGTGTCGAGCACTTGTCCGTTCTTGATGTCGCCATTTGCAAGGCGGAGCGTTACAATTTCACCAAAGGCAACGGGTTCAGTTTTGTTCAAAAAGACCAGTGGTCCCTTGACGTCAGTAATGGTTCGGTATTCTTTTCCAGTCATGTCAATCCTCTCCTCAGTTGCTCTCCACCGCATCGGCAATTTCATCGTTCATCTTCTTGACCATGGAATCAATACGGTCAATGTATCCTTTCTCAAAGCGACCACGCATGAGGTCGGAGCGAGCAGGAACGTTGACGACATCGTTCAACAGTGCACCGTCCGCCATGGCGCTCTTTGCAGCGTCTTGGAAGGACAGGATGGCTTTGGCCATGTGATATTGCAAGTGAATGTCGCAGTAGGCATCAACGTCGTGGAAGCCGTTTTGTTGCAAGAAGAATTCACGGATCATACGAGCGACTTCAAGGGTGAGTTGCTGGTCCACAGGAAGTGCATCGGAACCAACGAGTTGAACGATTTCTTGAAGTTCAGACTCAATTTGAAGCAGACCACTGATTTGCGTTCGGATTTCAGGGAAATCTTGAGCAATGTTATCGCGGAACCACTGGTCCAAGCTTTGTGGGTACAAGGAATAGGAATTCAACCAGTTGATTGCTGGGAAGTGACGTTGACGAGCCAATCCTGCATCAAGCCCCCAGAACACCTTCACAATTCGAAGTGTACCTTGGGAAACCGGTTCGGAGATGTCACCGCCAGGAGGCGAAACAGCACCGATAACGGTGACGGAGCCGTCATCGCCGTTGAGTGTCTCAACACGGCCTGCACGTTCGTAGAACTCTGCAATCCGAGATGAAAGGTAAGCGGGGTATCCTTCTTCACCGGGCATCTCTTCCAAACGTGATGAAATTTCACGCATTGCTTCTGCCCATCGAGAGGTTGAGTCGGCCATGAGCGCAACGTCATAGCCCATATCACGGAAGTATTCTGCAATGGTGATTCCAGTGTAAACAGATGCTTCTCGGGCTGCGACAGGCATGTTGGATGTGTTGGCAATCATCACCGTTCGCTCCATGAGGGGCTTTCCAGTGTTTGGATCAATCAAGTGAGGGAATTCGTCCAACACTTCTGTCATCTCGTTTCCACGCTCTCCACACCCGATGTACACCACAAGTTGGGCATCGGAGTACTTTGCAAGCGACTGTTGTGTAACGGTCTTACCGGATCCGAATGGACCAGGGATGCCAGCTGCACCACCTTTTGCGAGTGGGAACAAGAAGTCAAGAATTCGCATTCCAGTAACAAGCGGAGTGTCAGGTGCGTACTTCTGTTGGAAGGGGCGAGGTGTTCGCACGGGCCACTTCTGCATCATCTGCATCTCCGTACCATCTTCGAGCACACACACAGTCTGTGTCACGTTGAAATCACCCGATTCAATCGATTTCACAGTACCGCTGACTGTTGGAGGGACCATGATTTTGTGGATAATCGTGTCAGTTTCTTGAACGTGACCAATCACTTGGCCGCCGACCACTTCATCGCCGACAGCGACTTGTGGCTCAAAAGTCCAAATCTTTTCGAGGTCAAAAGCATCTGCGTCAACACCACGAGTGATGAACACACCCATTTCCTTCTCAAGGGTAGGGAGAGGGCGCTGGATACCGTCGTAAATTTGAGTCAAGAGACCGGGTCCCAATGATACAGAGAGTGTTTCTTCTGTGTTCAACACGGGCTCACCTGGACGAATACCCGAGGTGTCTTCGTACACTTGGATGACGGCTTTTTCGCCGTGCAGTTCAATCACTTCACCCATAAGACCTTCGTGGCCAACCCGTACAACGTCATACATTGCTGCGCTCATGCCAGTGGCGGTCACGACGGGCCCCGAAATTCGGTAAATTACTCCTTCATTGCTCATTTTTTCATCTCCTGGTTTGGTTGGAAGTTCACTTCCACAAATCGACTCCTATTGCTTTGCGGATGGTGTCTCGCAAAGCGGTGTCTTCCTCCGTACCGATGCCAAGAACGGTAGGAGAAACAGACGCAGAGAGTTGATTGCGCAACCGCTCTGGCAAGTCGGCAAGCATGGCGGAGTCGACCACCACGATACCAACTGACTTGTTGTTGAGTAGGGAACGAAGGGTTGAGTGCAATGCCTCATCACCTTCGGGATTGTGCAGGTCTGAAAGACCTGCGAGTTGGAAGCCCAACGTGAATGCGGGGGAGCCTACGACTGAAATCTCCATAGTATCACCTCAAAGAACGTGTGCCTCCAGCACTTCGGAAGACAAACCAGCGAGACGACCGCGTACGATCAATCGCAAATCTGAAACTTCCTGGACCTTCATGGCCACATAATGAATGATAGGCAGAGCCGATACGGGATGGAGGTAGCTCATCCGTTGCATCATAGCATACTCTCGCGCTTTCATCCAAGTCACGATGGGGTCAAGGCTTCGTGTGGACGTCGCCTCCTGCAAGACACCTTCAAATTCGGTCATGTCAAATCGGTCGCCTGAACGAAGAAGGTCAAGCATGGCTTCACGGCCACCGGTTGCTATCGATGAGAACATCCGCTTGGGAATCAATCGTCCTCCTGGGATAAGCAGATGAACGAGTTGCTCAGAGGCAATACCCGCTGAATCTGCTTCAAGGATGTTGACGATGTTACGATGGTCAATTTCTGCTGCAAACAGTCGCGATAGGAATCGAGCAGGTGCTCCCTTTGATTGAAGGAGAGCACGTTGGGATGCCGCATAGTAGTGACGATCAAGTGCGTCTTCATAGTCAGCAAGTGAACCGTCTTCAGGGACCTTGGCAAGTGCTGCGCCGAAGGACTTGCGTCGCATCAAAACGGCAGCAGATCTGAGGTCATCACAACTTTCTACAACCTTCAGCCATGGTGTGTTCACATCATTGATTTCTGGAAGGATGCTGTTGCCAACTTCCTCAACCGAGACCTCGTTCTGAATTGCACGCAAGACTGCTTTTGCATTTTGGTATTCAAACCTCGAAGTGTAGATTTCAATCAGCGGACGAATGGTCCGATTCGACATGTTGACGATATCGGTGAGTTCACCCTCAAGATTGTGAGTGAGTGCTGCTTCAACCAAATCCCCACCGCTGAGTTTACCAGCGTAGAGGTCAATTTCTGTTCGGTATCCAATGTCACCAACGGCCACCGTCAACTGGTCAACCGACTGGTTGATGAGTTGACGTAGACGAGCCCGGTCAGCCAGCTTTTGCCGTCGTGCCTTGGCACGTGAGACGACATAAGGGGTGTTTCCGAGCATCATGATATTCACCTTCTTCATCCAAACAGTGTTTCGTTGACAGTGGAGAGATTGTTGGACCATGCACGCTGCAACATGTTGTCGAAGCGCATGTCAAAGGACACAGAGCCATCTTCAGCCTCGAGGATAAATCCTCCAAGGCCTTCAACACTCTCAGCAACCTTACGGTCCCCAGCGGCCTTGGTAATGGCTGCTCGGTCAATTTCAACGGGTCGAATGACAAATTTCCCCTTTGCCAACTTCTCAGATTCACTGAGCAGTGATTTCAGCAGTGCGGCTCGTCCTATCATGCCGGGATCGGCAATATGGTCTCTGGCAGCATCAAGTGTAGCATCCAGAACCTTACGTCGAGCCACGAGGATGTCCTGTTGGTTCGATTGTCGGGCGCTGGCAACCAACTCGCGAGCGAGTTGGCCTGCTTCCTTTTCTGCACGCTGCTTCGCTTCAGTTTGCATGTCGCCGACCTTGGCTTCTGCATCAGCCAGCAATTGTTTGGCCTCTGCTTTCGCAGCCTTAATCAGCGCTTTCGCTTCTTTTTCAGCCGAAGCCGCAATGTCGTGGGCAAGTGTTTCTAATGTCATTCATTCATCTCCTTCATCGTTCGTTCGATTGGGCCTTCGCCCAACGGAAACCGTTTCTCCTCAATTTCCGAGGAAAAGCGGAAGTGCACCGAGAATCACGATGGATTCTGGAAGAGCGGTGAAGATCAAAGCAACACCGAACTTGCTGCCGTCCTCGGCAAGCATGCCGACAGCAGCGCTGCCGATAGCGGCTTGGGAGAATCCAGCACCGATGGCGGCAAGGCCAAGGGCTAGACCGACACCAACGTCGCCAGTCATTCCGTCAGTTGCACCCGAATCGGTTGTCTCTTCTGCAGCGACACCTTGGGCGACCAAGGCGAGCGTTAGCAAGACGATCAGTGTGCGTAGGCTTGTTTTTAGGGTATTCTTGTTCATTTTTCTACCTCCTAGTTTTTTGTCCGTGGGACTATGATTGCCCCTCCGTATGGAGGGTGCGACCGCCGAGTGGGGTAAAAACCCGACCGGAGCCGTCGTAGAACTTGCCCATCCACTCAACGAAGTGGAGACGGGCTGCGTGGATGCTCGGAGAGAGCAAACCAAGTGCGAGAGCAAAGGCTTGAATGAGAAGGAAAAGAACAGCGCCAAAGATGATTTCGAGAACTCCGGCGCCAGTTGCTGTCATCATGTCCCACCCCATCACGATGGAGACTTCTGCGATTTTGACACCTGCAACTCCAACGCCCATGACCCGGAGGTATGAGAGTGTGTTAGCGAGAAGGCCAAATGTTTCAATCGGACCCATTATCAAACCGCCTGCCCAACCAAACTTCTCGAATACAGCAAGACCGATGATGAGGCAAACAATTCCAATGAGCACGGCAAGACCTGGCGTGGTTGGTGCAAAGACTGCATGGTCGCCCGTTAGGAATCCGTAAATGTGAACGAAACCGCCAGTGAGGATAATGATCCAGCTTCCTTTTTCAAAGAAAGCGGCAACGAGGCCGTGAGCCTTTGCAACATTGATGAAGCCAATGATAAAGCCGAGCATCAGATGGAATACGCCGAGATAGACGGACAGTAGCACGTAGTCCTGGAGCGCTCCTGTTGCTCGGTGGAACGGAATGTAGGTGTGGCTCATGCCCAGCGTACCGGTAATGAAGGTGGGGAGGTGCCCGTCAGTTGCCCCTTTTGTGAATTCATACAAAGGAGCAAGCGGAGACCATGATTCATCCCACACGAAGCCGAATCCTTCGGCAAATAACAATCCCCAAATGATGCACCATATGCCCATCCACTTCAGAATGGTGATGCCGTTTTTGACCACGGGATCGGCAGCGAAGGGCTTGGTACCAAGCCACATCCCCAAGAGGAGAATGACAAGGCCATATCCGAAATCGCCGAGAATAAGTCCGTAGATCATTGGGAAGGTGAACATCATCAGGGCCGTTGGGTCAAAGGAACCGTAGGTAGGGCGGCCCACCAAATCCACCATCAATTCGAAAGGCCGTGAAACCGGGTTGTTTTCAAGTGCAACTGGCGGAGAAGGTTCGTGGTGTTCTTCATGTCCGTCATGGTGGTGATGGTCGTTGACGAAGGCCTCGACTTCAACGTGAGAAGCGATGTTCTTCAAAGCAGAGCGGATGAAACCTTCCTTGGAGGATGGAACCCATGCATCAAGGGCAAATGCTTGTCCTGTGACGGCCATTTGTGTCGGAGCGGTGAAGACTTGGTCTTCCTTAGACAGGTATTCGTGGATGGCAAGCATGTTACGGGCGTTGTCATTTGCCCAACGATGCGCATTTTCAGATGCTGCATGCATGCTTGAGAGAACTTCGGAGCGGCGTGCCGAGATTGTTTTGATGGCTTCGCTTGGCGTACCGTTCATGTCGGGAATTTGTACCGCTTTGCCCCCTAATTCACCCAAGGCCATCTGAACTTCTGCAGATTGGCCAGGGAGACAGGCGACGGCCACGATGCCCGGCGCTGTTGCCATCTCGACCTTGGATGCGAGAGGGCCAAAAATACCTCGTGCTTTGCTTGATTTCTTTGTTTCTGAAACGAAGACTTCTACTCGGCCTGTACCCGTAAGCAATTCCAAATCCATGTTGAGCGGGGCGAGGCGCTCAAGGAGTTTGAGTTGCTCGTCAAGGACCGAAAGTTCAGATTCTGCATCCCGTTGTTGATCGAGCAGGTCGAGACCATGTTGGAGCTTCTCTGGGAAATCTCCAGCGAGCAATTCTTTGATACGAGCGAGAGGTACTGGCCCGTCTGCATTGACTGGATTGAAGGCAGATACGGCAGCACGTACTTTTGCGAGCAAGGCGCTGACGTTGTTGGCCTCATCACTTGCGATGGCTTGGCCGACTTGAACGCCGTCTTCGAAGTTTGAATAGGACTCAACATGGACACATCCAGCCTTTGTGCAGGCTCGAAGCACCTCTTCCATGCGGTCAACTGGCGCGGCCACTGTCAAACGAGACATGGCCACGGTGTCAAACATGATGTCACCTCACTCCGAAGTCAATCCGTTGACAACCATTTGCACGGCTTTGTCTTGATTTGCTGATGAGCTCTTCTGGATGGAAGAAACTTCTTTTGACCCTTCTGCTTTGACGGAATCGGCTTCTGCCTGAGCACCGTCACGGGCTTCATCGAGAATTTTTTGTGTCATGGCAACGGAGTCTTCTGCTGCAGACTGTACCATCTCAGAAGATTTCTTGCGAGCATCTGACATGATTTTTGCCGCTTCTTCTTGAGCGGCAGCAAGGCGGGATTCCGCGTCTTGCTCGGCGTTTTTGATACTGCGGAGGACGTCGACCATACCCATGTAGAACACCTGTTGATTCGCCTCAGCAAAAGGGGGTTTATCAGTCTAACGGGATTGGTTGCTGGCCCACTGTTTCAGGCTTCCTGCCACGGAATCGACTGGCCATTCCGAATGGATACAGCAGCCTTCCTTGAACATCTGTGAAGCCAACCTCCTTCATCATCTTGCGATAGTAACCATTTGTGCCATAATGAGTGTAACTCTTTGCGAGTCCTTTCCAAGGGTGGTTTTTTTCGCCCGTGATGATACGTGCCATAATTTGTACGACGGAATTCATCCATAGGACGCCAAAGATTCCGTGCAATTTGTTAGCCTTACCAGCATCACAAATGACGAGTTGTCCGCCTGGCTTGAGGACTCGGAAGATCTCTTGGAGCCCTTGCTTTTTATCTTTAAAATCACGGAATGAGAAGAGGCAGAAGACCATGTCAAAGGTATTGTCAGGCAAGGGAATGGCTTCTGCAATGGCTTCGACATACACTGCGGGAGGCTCCCCCCGTTGCTGCCTTGCCCCATCGACCCGTCGGCGAGCGGTTGCCAGCATTTCGGGAGAGGGATCAAGACAGGTCACGTCCAACCCAGTGAGGTCTTCCGCGAAGGAACCTGGGCCACATCCAACCTCGAGAACCTTCATTCCGGGCTTGGCATGCTGTCGGACATTTCGTCGCCAACGCCGATCCTGTCCGAAGGTCATCCAAGTATTGACCCGGTCGTAATTGGGAATGGTTGCCTCAAGTTGGCCCTCAAGTTCTTCCCATGCCTCTGGGTCAATGCCCGAGGGGTCGAATCCACCCGTCGCTGCGCGCTTGCCCATGCCTCTTGGGAAACCCCGACCGTTTTGGACATGTCGTTTGTTCCACGATACTTCGCATCATGCGATACGTTCGACCGTTTCGGGCGTAATACCCTCTTCTGGCGTCACGCGGAAGACCAAAATCTTCAGATTCTCAGGAGCGTTTCTAAACTTCGAAACGATCATTGAATTTTCAAAATCTGTTCCGATGGTACGGACCTTGAACGAAAGGACCATGTCGGCGATGGATGACAATTCTTGTTTGATGGTCGGGTTCAATCCATCTGTTGACACGGAAATCATCAGCAGACCGCGTACCATCTGTGCGTGAGCTTGGAGCATACGAACCATTGAAATGACTCGAGAAGGGTCTTCACGCTGCAAGAAGAAATCCAAATTGTCAAGCACTGCCCTGAAGTAAGGACCAAGACCCATGATTTCATTGGTTACTTCAGTCAGGTAGTCTTGACTGCTGTCGTCAACGAATCGAGTTTGGGCGAGACGTTGAATATCTGCCAGCTGAAAGCCCTCAAGACGGTACCTGCTTGCTAGCAGGTCGCGTTCGAGAACGTTGGCGTTGTACTCCTCACCGATGGTTCGGACATTGATATCAAGAGGCCAACTGTATTTTTTGAAGATACGAGTAATCTCTTGCTGCCCTTCATCTGTTGTGATGTACAATGTGTTGTCAGGTTCTTCGGCAGGTGAAGTAAATTGTTTTGCAAATAATTCGCTCCCGGAACCGGTTTCAGTGAAAGCGATCATGGTAAAGCCTCTCGGGACGCCTCCGTTCATTTCATTGTCGAATTTAGGGACGCCAAAAGAGCCTACGGTGCCAAAGAACTCTTCGTCTTCAGGGTCAAAATCAAATTTTCTTGCCATCTTTCATTCCTCACATTAAGACCACTTGGCCACGGTCAACAAGATCCGTGCAGTAGGTGTCAAGATTCGCCAAAACCAACGGTGGAGTTTGGTCCGGGACGTTAAGAATCACCGAAAGCACCTCGCGCTGACGGAAGGTGTTGATGAACGTGTGGAGGTATTCCGCCAACATTCTGTCGTCGTTGTAAATGGCCAGAGCATTCACGCTATCAAGGAAGACAAAATTTCGTTGTGAAGTCACCGTTCGCAGTACATAGAGCGTGCGAAGAAGGGTGCTTTCAAGCATGATAGGACTGTCGATGAAGGTGATGTTCGGGTATTCCACATCAGTCCCACCCAACACACCTGATGAAACCAAGTCAAGGAAGTGGATGTTGGATACGTCAATACCGATGGCCTCGAAGGCCTGAATAATTTCAACAGCACCACGACTTGCGGAGATATACACGCCGCCCATCTCAAACATCTGCATGAGAGGAAGAATCGTACTCGCTGTCACCATGAAAGAATTGGAAGTGCCAACCCTCACTTGAACGGCACTGCCCAAGGAAACCTGTGTAAGTTGTTCGGCGATACGTTGGTCAAGTTCAAACATGATTATTGCCCCCATCTCGAGTTTTTATCACTGGACGCGCCCCATTTCAGCATCGGGATGAGCATCACGCCCAGCGGCGTTAATTCAATCGCATGCTTGGCACGACTGTGGGCAGTTCCACGCATTTTAACCACCTGAAGGAACCGAAGCAAATGACCCATCCGCTCCGAGTCGCCCATGACGATAATGCCGTCTGCAATGGCTTCTTCTACACCAAAAGAAGACCAGTGAGCGTTTTCTGTTGCCGAGGTGATCTCAGAGATGAGGATGGTCGTGCAACCGAGCGTGGCCAATTTCTTCCCCAAGGTGAAGAGGAAGTCTCGAATCAATTGCTCAGACTTGATTTTGTAACAAAGCGTGGTCACTGAATCAATGACCAGGCGTGTCACCCCGATGGTGTTGACGATGTCGACGATGGACTTGATGAGAGCGTGAACGTCGTCGAGGTCAAATGATGCCTTTTCAAGTCCGAGCCATGAATACAATACGTCCATGTCAAAGACGTTGATGAGGCCTGAATCGACCATGTTCATATCAAAAAATGCGTATTGGCGAATGTTTTCAAGCAATTTGACCGATGGTTCCGTAGCAGTAAAGTGAGCGCATGCTTCGCCAGCCAATGCCCCCCGAACGAGAAACTCCATGGCCAAGGTGGTTTTTCCTGAGCCACATGTTCCAGCTGCTAGAACTGTTGAACCGTACGGGATGCCTCCGCGTAGAATTTCATCCAAACCGTGGATTCCTGTGATACATCGGTCTCGCGTGTAAATACTGGTGGATTGCATGGGAACAAGAGAGAGGATGGGCCGAGGGTTGATGAAATGTTTGTACACAATCAACGCAAAGCAGCCATCAAGCCGGAGGTGTGTACTCGCCCGGAGTCGGCTCGTCTTGCAAACTCCACGAACTCGATGAAAAACGATTGTTGCCGTCCCATTCCATGGATTGCCCTGTCACCATAAACAATCCCGTATTACCGCCCCATTCCACACGCATGACGTCAGAGGGGGTGATTTCAGCAAGTTGAGTGTAGCGAAGGCTCAACACACCTTGCCCGTCTGCAAGCCCGTCGAGTTGACCAACTCCGAGGAAGGAATATTGTCCAAGGTCAAGCACATGAGTGGCGTTGCCGGCCTCTTGGCTTGACACATCACCGGTCATGATCGAAACTGATTTTCCAGAAAGAGCACCTGATTGAAGCAATAGGTTGGAAGATGTTGAGCCGCTCACGTGTTCGAGTGACCACCCCTTTAGGGAAATAGCAAAATCATTGGGGTTGTACACTTCAATCCATTCTGGCCCGCTTGACGATGGGCGCGCCATCACTTCAGTGACATGCAACTGGTTATTTTTACGACCTCCGTCATGTACTTCCAGAATCACTCGCAATCGTTCACCATCTTGCTGGAAGGAACGATAGGAGGTCGAAGATGAGGGGGCACTCCCGCGTTCGGTCCCTCCGGAAAACAAAACCAAGCCGGTACGGTCCGTGTTCGAACTCTCCTCAACCTGTATCTTGAGGTAGAGCGTCATGTCGCTATCGAGCCCCAAACCTGCCGCCATGCCTTCTTCTGTGACGTTATGAAGGGCAGTTACCCGCTCAAAGTCCAATCGATACCCCTGCATAATGCCCGCCTGAACGCGGCCGTCAGCAAGATCTTCGGCTGATGCAAGATGCCAAGATGCAGTGGCATTTCCGTAGTCAAGAGAACCCTCAAGAGAACCATCGAGAGGGACAAACCAACCTTCGCTTGATGTGAGCCGATCCAAGCCCATCGCTGCTGCTCGGTCCAATCGATCTACATCGGGGTCATTGGAGCCCATTTGCAATTGTGCAAGTGAGAGGAAAGCCGTCAATATCATCAAAAAAAGCGTAAAGGCAGATAGAAACTCAATGACCGCAGTCAATCCACCCTCGTCTCGCTCCGACGAGATTACCGGAGCCTTGCGCATGGTAGACCACAGTTGGCTGAGATTCATGAGGTTGCCGCAACACAGGTTCGTCAAAGGTGGGTTGCAAAAGAGTTTGATATCCCCCATGAAGATGAAAAATAGGACCTCTACCCTCCGTTTGGAGCGATGAGTCTTTGAAGCACGAATGCGAGGACAATACGATGAGCGAGCGCAAGCCATGGGCGAAAACCAATACAAAGGCCAGTTTTGGCTTCGTTCTCCTGCTCCTTTTGTCCACCCTTGGAGCGCTTCTTACAAGCCCAACCAGCAGCGCTGCTGTCTCGGGCTCGCTCGGTTTGACTGATTCGGTATCTCCCACTGAAGATTCGTGGTACTCTTCCTTTGACACCATGACCTTTTCAGTCGAGGTCACCAACCTCTACGGGACACCGTCCGCGAGCGGCCGAGGTTTGGCATGGTATGTTTGCGAGGGCGAAGTCACATCATCGGCGTGCAAGTCAACTTTTGATGAAAAGGGACTCTTTTCCATCGGTAGTCTCCCCGGTTCCACCTCGTCCGTCTTCACCTCAACGGATACTTGGATTCCGGGAGGAAATGCACAAGGAATCTATACCGTCGTATTCGCCTTTGACCAAAACGACCAGAACCCCTCTGACGACGAATTGATCTTCAGCGCCAACATCACCAATTTTTACGCTGACGCCATGGTCAACAACCAACACAACCCTCTTGAAAATATTGACAATTTAGCCATGTATAACGGCAGCAGTGTATTGAATACGGGTACTGATTATACCTTCAATGCTCGAGGACAGGCAACGATTTGTGGAGGATGCTTCTTTGATGCAAACTTTGGCTGGCAACTTTGGGACACAAGCGATACAATGATGTTGCGAGAAGCCTACAGAAATATATCAAATCTGGATGCATGGGGTGGAATGTCACCTTTCAACATCAACCTGCCATCCTTTTCATTCAACCAAGAAGGTGAATATATTCTCAAATGGGGCGTGTTTTCCAGCACAGGAAACCCCAACGGAGACCTGAACCCAACCAATAACATAGCATCGACGTTCTTGGTTCTCGATGACAGCATCGACCTCCAAGTGGTGGATGTTTACCCCAGCCATAGTGCCCAAGCATCAACCTTCTATTACGGGACCGACCGTGTGAAGTCGGACATCCTCAATCAAGGCAATATGTCGGTTGAAAACATTACAGCAGCCTTCGAAGTATACGACGGCCAATTCCAACTTGAAGTTCAAGATTCATGTGAGATACCAATAATCCACCCTGGTGAAAGCATCACCTGTTCATTCAACCTCACAACAACGGGTACCAGTCGCCTGTTGAGAGTTCAATTGCCCACCATTTATCAGGCAGGAGAAGATGTTCGAATGGCTGACAACCTCTTTTCCTTCAACGCAGATGTCGAAACAGGTGCCATTAACCCCTACGTGCAAACCAACGCTCCGAACAACGTCTACGAGAGTTCGGATGATGTTGAACTGGTTGGTCGCTTCAGTAGCATTGCCTCTCAACCCCTCAACTACACATGGCGTGAAGGGTTCTACGTATGGGGCTACGGGCAAATGCTCAATGAAACAGGTGAAACCTTCGGACTCGGCCACCACAACATCACTCTCGAAGTGAGAGATCCCTTTGGCAACACGGAATATAGCTATGTTGAATTTGATGTCCTCAATTCAATTAACCTGAGCGTTGACCCGTACTGGACTGGCTATGCCGTCACCGAACAAGAGGCAGATTTCGAACATGAAATCGCTTTGCCTTACCTCGGCAGCAATTACGGCATCGGTGCAGGAAAATCACCGTTGATGATGATTTCAATTGACATCACATCAGTGAACGGGGATGAGATCGTGCTTCGTGAAATGAATATTGATTTGAATTTGAGTCAATTGCTTCCACCCAATATTGACCAATCAACCGTTGATTTGAGGTACCTTCCATCCCTCAATTCAACCATCTGGACCTATATCGATGGCGTGGACACCTATTCAATTGACGAAGCCGGTACAGCAAGCCTCTCCCTCACCAAAGAAGGCGTGATTCTCATCGTTGGCGTCCTACCGGATACCAACGTCACGGTTGACAATCTAAATTGGACACGTATGTCTGCGGGGCAAATTGAACTGAATTGGACTGCGGTAGGAGACATCACAAATCCATATGTTGGAGGCTGGAATATTTACAAGTTGCAAGGCCCAACAGGAACGACCTTTTTCCCAGACCCTCAAGCGGGCATCAGTGAATTCATTTGGGAAGAATTAACCAGCGATTCGCTTGTTACAACCATGCTCCTCACAGATGAAACATGGCTTGACCCTGAGCCTTTGCCAACTGGAATTTGTGCATCCTATGCCATTATCCCAATTGACAGAGAAGGGAATCCAAATTATCAGATGGCTGAGATTGCTCGAATTGATGGGAATGCTGGCCTTCTATGTGGTGATGCTATCCCTCCAACAACATCAATGATTCAATTCAATCACGAATGGAGTTTTACCAATGACACCGAGTGCTTTGATTACAAGAAAGATTGGTCGTTGTGCTATGTTGTGAACCTCACATGGACGTGGCCTGATCATGAAGCACAAGGGGAACTCACCTGGAATCTTTACCGATTGGAGTATGCTCCAAACAATGCCGACTTGAAATTCATCAATCCGATTGCAACCGGACTCACAGGAACACCCGGAGAACAGGGTGCTTTCAACCAGAGCGGGATGCAAAATGACGGCATCCAACCCTACCGTACCTACTACTACGTCCTCGCTCCTATTGACAGCGTAGGCAACGAACAATTGCTTGCGGACTATCCATCTGACAACATTGAACGCGTGTCGATACAAGATGACTGGTGGACCTACAACCAACACCTCATCCCACCAGAGCCCGAACCACCTGAACCACCCCTTGGTATTCCATGGTTGCAAAAGTTAAACGATGCGACACAGGTCACTGAATTCCAATTCGCTGGTTTTACCCTGCTCGGTATCTTCGTCCTCAATGCCATTTTACTACCACTCCTTCTCAAGAAACGAAAGCGCCTCAAGAGGATCATGGATGCACGAAAGCGCAACAGTTCAACGGCCTTCGACGACGATTTTGATGACTTCTTCGAATGAGATTTGGCGCGGCAGGGGAGATTCGAACTCCCGAGGTGAGACACCACTGGATTAGCAATCCAGCGCAATGGCCAGGCTATGCGACTGCCGCTCGCAAACTTGGCGACCCAAGGTCTTCTCATGAACATGACGGTGGTTGAGACTCCATTCCTTGAACCTGCCAGATGCGTCAAAGTGGGCCCAGTGGCCCAAGTACTGAGCTGGGAATGAAGATGATCAGAACCAGTGATAGGAACATCCATCCGAGGTAATACAGGCTTCTGAAAAAGGACTTCGCTGCCTTCGGCATTCGACCGTTTTCATCAAAGGGTTCGTGTGGGTCAATCGCCCAGACAGACGCGGCATACCAGAGGGTCAAGCCCCCGGAGAAAAAGGCCCAGAGAAGGGGAAGACCAGAATCAGGCCAGAAGCAGGGTGCTGAACCCAATAAAAAGAGCAACACGCAGTAGATCTTAGCCTGCTTGAGCGTATATTCAGGACCCTTGACCTCGTTCATCATGGGAATATTGACCTTGCCATATTCGCCGGACCGGTAAAGAGCAAGCGCCCAGAAATGCGGCGGCGTCCAAAGGAATATCAATAAAAAGAAGACCCATGGAATCGGAGAACCAAGGTCGAGCATGCTTCCTCCGGCTATGGAATCTCCCGCTGCTGCAGCCCATCCAATCAAGGGAGGAGTTGCTCCTGCAATACCTCCGATGACAATGTTTTGGGGTGTACGGCGTTTGAGCCAAATCGAATAAACAAAGACGTAAAACAACACTGAAAATAACGACCAAAACGCTGCCTTCACGCTTACCAAGAGAAAGAGGCTCGAGCCGATCAGCGCGATGGCGGTTCCAAAAATCAAAGCAAAACGAGGTGTTGCATGACCCTGTGGGACAGGACGGTTCATCGTCCGACGCATGTGAGGGTCAATATCAGCATCATACCACATGTTGATGGCGTTGGAGCCGCCAGCAGAAAGCGTCCCACCAACGACCGTAAGTGCGATGGTACCCAGCGTATCGGTCCATGAGCGATCAAGTAGGATGACATCGTAACGTGCAAGGGTATCGTGAACCAATATAGCACAAATCGCTGTGATTTGGAGCAGGACAATGACCCGGAGTTTCATCAATCGAATCATGACCTTCAAGAGACCAGGGTGTTCAAGCACAGGAAGCTCTGCAGCCTGTGATTCAGTCATTCTTGCTCAGCTCCAATGCTGCGAATTGATTGTGAACAAAAGCGCATACAGAACATCAAAAAGACGGCTGATAGGAATGCTCCAACGCCAACTACGAGGTGAAGGAGAGAAAGCCACTCAGGGAAATCTCCGACCTTCGCGAAGACGATGTAAGAACCTCCGACCATGACATTGACCAGCCAAATGCCGGTCGTTATTTCCCCGAACCGAACCAATTCCTTCGCCCCCTCTCGGCCTTCGGAAGACGTTCGGAGGTTAGAAACTCCGAGAATCAGCACCAAACCGACCACAAGAGCACCAAAACGATGGATCATTTGGATGAAAATCCCCGGCCCTTCGAGAGAAGGGAGGAAGGAACCTTGACATTGAGGCCATCCCGTTGGGAAACCAACCGAGCAACTTTGGTTGTACTGCCCTCCCGCAGAAGATGAAACCCAAGCACCAAGAACCAACAACAGGCCAACAGCACCTGCCATTGCGTTGGCTCGGGAGGTGTGGGCGTTCACGAAATCCACAGGCGAGCGGAGGAATGCCCATTGTGCTCCCTCACGTATTCTCATTTCCATGAATTGCCACAGCAAGCCCGCAGTAAAGATACAAGCCAAGGAAAGATGAAGCGCAACGGTCCAATCTGCATTGTCATAGCGCACCGTAATGTATCCTGCTGTGGCTTGAATGGCCAACAAAACTGCTGAGAAAACCGAACTTTGAACCACACGTTTTCCATAGGTCTCCTGTGATTTCAGTGCCAGGAGCACGTTGTAGATGATGGGAAGAGCGATGAGCCCGACCAACAACCGGTGGAACCACTCAACAAAAATTTGGAAGGTGGTGTAACGATGGTCCTCGCCTCTGGAATCAATTTCCTCAGGGTTCGCATCCCAATAGGCCTCCTGGTCTTCTTCAGATACATCGAAATGCCAGGTTCCAAAGCAGGTAGGCCATTCTGGACAGGACTCCCCTGCATCGTTGATTCGAATGCTGCCCCCTACGATGACAATGAGCAGAGCCATGACGGCCAGAACCAGCGGGAGGGTTGACGGGCGACGCCAAACCGACTGTTCCATGTTGCACCGTGGGAGCAGACCCCTTTTGAACAAATGCCTCCACCCCTGTGCATGGGGTCGGCCTTTCGCATGGCTTTGATGATGACCGTTTTGTTGTGCATCCCATCCTATCTTTCTCAATCTCAACCCGTTGAACAAAACTCAGAGCCAATTCAAGGCCAACTCCTTGATGTCCGCTACCTCTCCTACGAATGTCTGACCGCTTCAACATGTGAGCCAACGCAACCAGATCACCTCATTGAATACTTCAGTGCCGTTTGGTGTGACCCTTGCCTACAAGTTTCGGACCAATTGAACAACCACAGTGAAAACATAAGCGTGATTCTTCAGCATCACCCCTCGGCATTGGACGAAACCTTTCTGTCCGATTCAAAATTACGGTTTGACCTCGAATACCGCTTGCTCTTTTATCCGTCCATCGTCGTTGATGGGTCCTTCCTTCTCACAGGCTCACGCCAAGCCATGGACCTCAACACCACCATGGACAACTCAACCACAAATTGGAGTGGTTTTGATTCTATAGAATATGTCAATGGGACACTTTCTTGGAATGCTTCAACCGGTGAAGTCGTTCGGATTTGGCAACTCGAACCAACACCTCATACCAGTCTTAACCGAACCCATACCAACCTCGCTCGGCAACTCGTGACGGTCCCGTTGAATGCTTCATCGGTTACCATTGAGACGAGAGATTTACCTGCAAATACCACTTTTGTCGTCATGCTCGAAAACGAGGGTATTCGTCAACTCAGCGCAGGTTCATTAGCACCTACTGGCCTTGTTGATGTCAGTCCAGACGACGACATGGCGACTGCCCAAGTATCATCATTATCTCCTTCAAATCTCGCCCTTATCGTTGCTGCCTTCCTCATCGCTCTGTTGGCCCCGGCATTTGTCCTCCAACGCAATATCATGGTCGGGGGCCGTCAACAAGATGTCCCAACGAGACAGGCAGAGGAGTGAGGTAGGTTCAAAAAGAGTAGGTCACTCGGCTACTTGCGAATTACGTTCGCAGGTGCCCACCATGGTCAAGCCAGCCCGACTCCACACACGATTTGAACGAGCACGAATTATTGGCGCCCGCGCCCTCCAAATTGGAATGGGTGCCCCTCTCTACGCCACGGAAGAAATTCTCCGGGACGAGTTCAAGGAAGAGCTTGTTTCCCTCTACGGCCTTGAAGAAGCTGCTATTCGTTTCGTTCTCGACCCACTCAAGATCGCTCTCTATGAATATGAGAATCACTTGATTCCCATCGACATTGACCCTCACGAATGAGCAGAGCCATCTGAGGAAAAGCCGTAAAATTCGGCCTCCTTGACATCGGGTAATTGATTCCTCTTGACCAATAAGGTGCGAACCGCCCATAGGTCAACGAAGACGCGATATTTTGTCGTAGCGTCAAGGTAATCAACGCCGCTTGAGCCGCCTGTCCCCATTCGCCGCCCGATCATCCGTTCGACCATGCGAGCATGATGGGTCCTGAAGAGCAACATGGCTTGTTCGAGTTCAACAAAACTGTCGATGAGTCGTCGTGGCCATGACAACAGAGGTAAATCACGATATGATTCGATGAAGAGAAGACCTGCACGCGCTCTGTGGAGCATTCCGTCAGGCAAGAGGAAGGCTTCTGCTCCAATGCGGCTGGATTCAATACGTGGACGCACACTCGCCTCGTCTCCGTGGCCAATGGCCACCATGTGGGCAATGACATCCTCTCCATGGAGTTGCATAGCCTCAAGGTGTCCTGCAATGTATTCCATGACTGATTCATGGTCACCCTCTGAGTCGGGAGTCGAACCGTGAATAGGCGTTCTTGCCAACCAAGCAATCAATGCATCATTGAGGGAAGGTGACTCATGGGTGTTGTGAAAATCCTCCAGCGCTTGTTGTGGAACCTTGCCTTCCTGAGCCAATTTCTCCATGTGTGCCAGTGGGTCCATTCCTCCAACACGCTGCTCTTGTTCCAGTCCCAGAAGGACTTCAAGTTCACGCATTTGCCACGATTCAAATCCTGAAGAGGTCCCCAACCGGTCTCTGAAAGCAAGGAAATCCTGAGGTGCAAGTGTTTCCATCACCTTCCACTGGTCTGCTAGGAGCCGAAAGATTTCACTCACTCGCTCAAGATGCCTGACAATCTTGGGAATGGTATGTTCTTCGACTTTGTCCTGAACAAGGAGTTCGCGAGCTTCTTTGAGTTCTCTCAGGATTAACTTGAACCATAACTCAAAAGTTTGGTGAACGACGATGAAATGCAGTTCATCGTGAGATGGCGCAGGCGAATAACCTTCTGGACCATCTTGCAATTTCAACAAGGATTCAAGTTGCAGGTAATTCCCGTATGTCATTCGGTGAGAGGGGGGGTTGCCGACCATGATGTGTCTTGTGACAGAGACCACATGAACCCTTCACTCCCTTCCATAAGCGATACGCCTTCAAACGGTGATTTCTTCTCCGCCATGCAAGCAAGTTCAACCACACCCAGATAGGGAATGACGACATAACCCTCATAGAGCGAATACGAAACCCCTCCTTATGGGCGTACCATTAGAAGCAGTGCGAAACTGGCTCGCCGACTATGATAAAGACTCCATAACCATTGGTGTCGTTGCCTCGCACTCCTCTCTTCAGATCCTCCACGGTGCCCGTCAAGAGGGATTCAAAACCCTCGGCATCGCGGTCGGGGAAAATCGACGTCGCTTCTACAAGGCCTTCCCAGGAGCAGATCCTGACGAATGGCTCATGCTCGATGACTATCGTGAAATGCTTGACCATGCAGAATGGTTTCGTGAAAAGAACGTGATTCTTGTTCCACATGGCTCTCTGGTCGAATATCTTGGAGCGACAAACTTCAGAAGTTTGAATGTTCCAACCTTCGGTAATCGTAACATCTTGCACTGGGAAAGCAGCCGTGCTCTGCAGCGCCAATGGTTGGAAAGCGGAGGCTGCACAATGCCACAAGTTATCGAAGACCCGCACAAGATCGATGGCCCAGTGATTGTCAAATATGCAGGAGCAAAGGGAGGAAGAGGTTACTTCATTGCCCGAGATTATCGAGACTTCCGCCGAAACGTCGACATTGAAGAAGAATTTACCATCCAAGAATATGTCCTAGGGTGCCGCTACTACCTGCATTTCTTCTTTGACCCTCTTTCAAAGGACGGTTACCAAGTCCAAGGACGGGGCGCACATGCAGGAAAATCACTTGGCCGGCTTGAATTACTTTCAATGGACCGTCGTGATGAGAGCAACGTTGATGAATTTTACAAATTAGGTTCCCTGCGTGACCTCCGTGAAATGTCACTGGAACCTTCCTTTGTCGTCACGGGCAACCAACCAGTTGTCATTCGTGAATCTCTGTTGCCAAAGGCCTTTGAAATGGCTGAAGGAACCGTTGCTGCATCCTACAACCTTGAGGAAGAATCTCGGGGAATGCTCGGACCATTCTGCCTCGAGACCATTGTGACAGACCAACTTGAATTCAAGGTCTTTGAAATCAGTGCACGTATTGTTGCGGGCTCTAACCCCTTCATCGGAGGTTCGCCCTACTCCGACATCAACGAACCCTTCATGTCAACAGGACGGCGGATTGCTCGCTCCATCAAGAAGGCCCTTGAAGCAGGCCGTTTGGATGAAATCGTCTCCTGATGCATTCATTCATCAGACTGTTCGCCCATAAGAGCATCGAGGTCAGGTGCACCAGGTAGAACATCGTCCTCTTCTGTCGTTTCGTCCTCGTTGGCTTCATCAAGTACGACGTCCTCATTGTTGTCCTTTGATGATGTACCTTCCTGTGCCAAACGAAGTTCCTCTTCAAGTTCTTTTCGACGTGCTTCTCGCTCTTCTGGCGTGGGCAGGGTGAATTCTGCAACCATCATGATGGGGTCGCCGCTTGAAAGTTCACTGTTGTACTCAAGGAGGTCGTTACCTGCATTGACGATCACTTGGAATTTTGTAGGGTCCTTACTGCGTCGCTTGTTGTGCTTCTTGTAATAGTGAACATAGACCTGGTACTTACCTGCTGGTGCCTTTCCATCTTCCCAGAACACGTTTTCAACAGGCTTGCGTGTTTCAGCACGAACGTTTGCGTCGACGTCAAGTTCGCCACCGCAAGCAGAGGTTTTGTTACCACCGTGAATTCGCTCCCCGGAAGGACAGACCACGTGCAAGTCAAGGTCGTTGTAATTGTTCCACATCAATGAAACTTGAACGTCAGATGAGGAAGCACCCTCACGCTCAAGGCGAGCTTTGAGTTCTGACATGGCTCGTTGCGCTGCTTCTCGTGACTCGAGCATTTCCTGCTCCCTTGCAGCTTCAATTTCTACAAGACGTTCTTGTTCAGCAGCAGCAATGTCGGTTTGGCGTTGTTCTTCAATCTCGGAGATTTTGTCATCGACTTCAGGCACATCAACACCAGCAGCGCGTAGTTCTTCTGCCAGTTCTTTTCGACGGGCTGCTCGTTCTTCTGGAGATGGAAGATTAAATTCTGCCACCAGCATGATCGAATCTCCGTGAGATAGTTCACCGTTGTACTCAAGGAGGTCGCCTCCTTGGTTGACGATCACTTGGAACTTCGTTGGGTCACGACTTCGTCGCTTCTTGTGCTTCTTGTAATAGTGAACATAGACTTGGTACTTACCTGCTGGGGCCTTTCCATCTTCCCAGAACACGTTTTCAACAGGCTTGCGTGTTTCAGCACGAACGTTGGCGTCGACGTCAAGTTCGCCACCGCAAGCAGAGGTTTTGTTACCACCGTGAATTCGCTCCCCGGAAGGACAGACCACGTGCAGGTCAAGGTCGTTGTAATTGTTCCACATGAGCGAAATCTGTACGTCTGAGGAGGAAGCACCCTCACGCTCAAGGCGGGCCTTGAGTTCTGACATGGCTCGTTGTGCTGCTTCTCGTGACTCGAGCATTTCCTGCTCCCTTGCGGCTTCAATTTCTGCAAGACGGGCTTCCTCTGCTTCGGCGAGGTCCGATTGACGAGAAGTTTCTCGTTCTGCAGCGAGACGGGCCTCTTCTTCATCCCGTTCACGTGCTCTGCGTTCCATTTCTTCATCCTCAAGACGACGGGCTTCTTCGGCTTGACGGCGTTGAGCCTCTAATTCCTGTTGACGACGGGCTTCTTCGTCGGCATTGTTGTTGGATTCTCGGCTTTGATTAAAGCGGTCCTCTGCGAGTTGACGGTCACCATGATTTTGTTGCCTCAAGAGATCTTGGACGCTTGCGAGTTTCCGGTCAAGATTCTTTTTGGCCTTACCAAAACCCATTCCGGATTGTTGATTCATGAGACCTTCTGCTTTCATTCCGGA